>RCMY010002081.1_pt1 | contig 18280 bp, 17 predicted proteins | sample 2041341 | NCBI WGS metagenome assembly RCMY01 (sample SAMN09708234, study PRJNA481090) | Marine sediment metagenome, whole genome shotgun sequencing project. | reverse complement strand
TATTTGATCCGGAAGACCATGACCGTATCGTTATCGTCGGTGGCAATGGTGACGACAGTATCACCGTCGACGAAGACGTTATCGCTAGCCTGACCCTCGTTGGCGGTGCCGGAGACGACACCATCATCGGCGGCAATGGCAACAATATCATCATTGGTGGTGACGGTAACGACAACCTCGAAGGTGGCGCATCGGGAGATCTGATCATCGGTGGTCAGGGTCGTGACTCGGTGTATGGCGCTGGTGGTACCGACACGATATCGGGGGGGGCTGACGGTGATGCGCTCTATGGTGGCGGCGACGAAGATTTTATCATCGGTGAGGGCGGCGACGATTATATCGACGGAGGTCGGGGCAATGATACGTTGCGTGGTGGCGCAGGCAGCGACACAATCTCTGGGGGATTCGGCCAGGATATTCTCCGCGGTGAAGCGGGTTCGGATATGTTGATCGGAGCAGCAGGACGCGATCAATACGCTGATGCGATGTTGGGAGACAGCATCATCGCCGAGAGAGCTGAATTGTTCGACGCAAACGATGCGACCGTGAGCCGTGTCGAAGTCGATCTCAGCGCTGGTAGCGATGCCGTGTCAATTGATCCATCGTCCCGTGGTCGCTTCACCGATCGCGTGGAAGACGATTTGCAAACGCTACGCTCGCTCAGTACCGGTCAGCAGATGCTAAACGCTCTGGACACCGAGTTTGAACGAGCGGGTCACACGACAGTGATTCAAGAGTTTGATGAGAACAACGGGAGAGCGGAAACGAGAGGAGGCAATGATGTATGGCTTCAATCCGACGGTTCTCGATCGAATGGTGAGAGCGGCACTATCAGCTACAACCCTCACTACAATACAAGCTCGAGTGCGACACTAAAGGTGCCGATCGCTGTACTGTTCCACGAAATGGCCCACACCTATGATTATGCGTCTGGTCAATTACTCAGAGGGAACAATGACGCCGCTGTCGCGACAGATCCCAACTTCGGTACGAAGCTCAGTGAGCTTCAGGCAGCAGGTATCGCCATTGATCACGATGATGACGCAACCACGCCAGACCAACTGCCAAACGAGTCGGGGCATGCCTTCGAACTCACCGAGAACGGCATACGTGATGAGCTCGGCCTACCCGCCCGTGCGGTATACTAGCCCGGACGGCCAAGATCAACATTGAAAAAGGAATTCCCATGCGCCACCTGAAAACTCTGCTGGCAAGTTTTATCGTCATTGCACTGCAAGCATGCGGTAGCTCGGGTGACGGTTCTTCAACACCCATAGAGGACGACGCGATGAACGAATTACCAGAAACGAATTCAGTCGTCACACTGGACGCAACCGTGCGCAGTTGGTCGGATACGCTGGTGTTTATCGATTATACCATTACCAATACCGGCCCTCTCGAATTGATCGTTTTTGATGTTGGTTCGGTAACGACTACGGGACTTGATGACGATGGTTTGGTCACGTTGTTTCAAGCCAAACGTGATACCGGTTCGACTGGCTATGACTCCCAGCCGACAATCGCTGGCAGGAATCTCTCGCCCGAACAAACAATGGAGGGTTCAGCCTCTCGCCAGCTCCCAATCTCCATCGACTACATTGGACAACTGGACAGAGGTAATCCGGAAACGATTAAGTTTTGTATTGGTTTCGGCACCGCCGACGACATCATCCCGACGACACTAACGGACGGGACGTATACATTGAATAAAGACCTGGATCTGCAGTCTTTTACGTGTACGATCCTGGAACGTTTACCGACAGACGACAGCACGCTCTGAAAAAACAATGCGATTAACGGTGAAAGAGCCCTGTCTGGCGAAGGCCGGGTTGGAAATCCTCAGTAGTGCCTGGGCGTGAGTTTACGATCGTACAAGCAGCGCCCCGCGCAGGAGTATTCGCATCTTATAGGGCAGACACTGATCGTTGCTCTTTGGATAACAGCCAACGCGGTTGGCTTGATGAAATTCGATGCCAACCCTATCATATTGCTGAACTTGGCATTCAGTCTGCAGGCTGCGTACAGTGTCAAGATTGAAGCGCTGACGGTGGTCCTCCACAGAAAAATGGCTATATCCGGGATTCGCAAACGGTTGACAAAGGTTTGAGAAGCCCGGTGTAGCACTTTGTGAGAATTTACACTGTACGGAATTTTGTCGGAATTTGATCAGGGATGTCAACGTCACCAACGGTCAGAAAAATCAAATCCGAAAAGGCGTCCAAAGTACGAAAGCCGCTGGCCCGGTTCTTGACGATTTTTACAATTCGATTGATGCCCTCACTGATAGCGTTGGTCATACCTTCAGTCTCGATGAAGGCGGCGACATGGTCCTGATGCTTGCGGAGAATTTTTAGGAATTTCTTCATCGGATCCAACTGGCTACGCATGCCGTGCTCCCCCACCGCTTGAGAAAACGCTTGGCAGCCCAGCCCGTGAGGACTACGACCACAAACTCTGATAGTCAAGGAGGAGTCTCTAGCGCCGAGTCGGCGGAAGCTGGCGGCTTTGGCACCGATCCAGAAGGAGAGTTCGGCGATACACCAGCTCAACCAGCTGCTGAACCGGTCTCTCCGTCGAGCTCTCCAGTTAGGAATACCAACAACAACTGCCAAAAAAGCCAACACAGCGATAACGATAGCAATAGTCATGGAGGGGGCTCCATGAGCAGCAGCGAGTCGGCTGAGTCCGCCGGCTATGGCTCAAAAGGTGGAGAGTTCGGTTAGCACAGACAAGCTCCATCAGGCTCTGGCATGGGGCCAGACGGTGCAGTTGATCTAGAAGAAGTAGAAAACACCTCTACTACTACCAGCACTGAGAATACAAACTATGAAACAGATCTCGCTGAAACGTCTGCAGATCAACTGGAAGGAGGACGTGCGTGTCTGGCACCCGGGGCAGGAATGGGTCTGGGAACTGGGGGCCTTGGCGTATTTGGGGTCGACACAGGAAACGGACCTTGAACCTCAACCGCATCGGATAGGCCGCGACTGTTACCAGCCGCCGCCCTCTTAGAACCGTGCATGCGAGTTTACCCGCATACGGCTCAAGCCTCCCTGAAGCCAATCGCATGACCCAGCAATCCAATGCATCAAACGGGCTGCCATAATTCCACGTACTTTAACGTATGGCGCTGTCGTTTGCAGCGAACAAAGTAAGAGGTGTAAGCTGGATCGTAAGGCGTCGCCTTCGCAATCAGCTTGACGTGTCGAACGATCCTGGTACTAGCCACTCGGTATAGTTTGACCATATCTGCACGCCTGTCAGCTGTGCGTGTTTTTGCATGAAACCACCAGTTGTTGGGTACTGGATGATTGAAGTATTTATCAAAGATCCAACCTGCTCCCTTGTTCGAATGTCTACGTCGTGTCCAGCGCTAGATCGCCTGAAAGAGGGCCAAGTCGATCCAGCGGAAAATCTGTTTTGAGACGACATGCCGAAAGTAGTTTGCCCAGCCTCTCAACTTCGGGTTGAGGAGCCGGATAAGACTCTCGGTTTTGATCGTCGGGTTGGATTTGAGCAGTGCACGAATGCCATAAAAAAAGTTTTGATACTTTTCCGAGACGGCTTGATCAGCAGTTTTCCCCTGTATTTTCGCACATTGAACCCAAGGAAATTGAAGCCAACGTCGATATGGGTGATGTGGGTTTTCTCTGGCGAAATGGTGGCAAGGTCAAAAAAACCACCGTTGATGCAGAGGCCGATGGACGACAAGAGCCGGATCTGACAGAAGGCAAGCGTAAGGGAATGTGCTGGGCACAGAGGCTGAAGCGTGTATTCATCGGGACCGCCCAGGCATCGAAGTGAGTATCTGCAGTGCTTGTGGTCGCCCGGCCAGGGCGGCCTAATGAAGACGGCGCGTCCCGGATCATTGCCGAAAGTCGGACAACAGCATCGAAGACCCGTTTGTCATCGTCAAGATCCTGTCTCACCTGGCAGCTGTATTACCGATGATATGCCAGGGCTGCTGGTTTTTTTAGTGTGGTGGTGTGACAGATTGATGGTGGTAGGTATTTTATGATTCCTATGCTCAGACATCAGAAATTGCCTTGAGTCTATCTCTCGCTTTCCCCTTCGCTTTCAAATTCATTGCCAACCAAAGCTGTAATCTCACCCATCGTTTCCACAGGAAGTGGACCGAATGCAAGAGCAGCGGCCAGCCCTTCAACCTGCTTGACGGTGCGTGCGCCCGGAACCGGTATGTTGTCTGGTGATTTCGCCCATAGCCATCCAAGGGCGCCTTGCACCGCAGTTCGTCCGCCTGTTTGCAACAGCTCACGCACCGCATCGAAACGTTCCACGTATCTGGGGTTGGGATGCCCATCTATATAGTATCGGGCCCAACCAGAATCAAAGGCGCGTACATCAGAATCCGGAATGACTGAGTCGATCGTGTATTTCCCTGACAGCAGGCCCATTGCCAATGGCGATCGGATAAGTGCATACAGGTCGTTTTTCTGCAGAACCCCTTGCATGTTCGGGGCGTCCATGAACACGTTCATGGCGTGTTCAACGGCCACGAAACCAGGATGATCCTGCATTGCCTCTACGCTCGCCACGTAATCAGTGCTCCAGCCATAGGATTTTATTTTTCCACTCTGCCGTGCCTTCTCCATTTCGTCGAACAAGCTGCCTGCCTTGTCTACTGGCAACGCATTCAGATGCAGGAGCAGCAGATCGATCGACTCTCTGCCAAGTCGTGCCAGACAGCGATCTATGGCGGGCAGCACCAATTCGTTTTCGACATCTTCACCGGTCAGTGTCTTGGTATCTTCATCAATGGAGATACCGATTTTGGTCACTACCTGCGCCTCAGGATGATTTTTCAGAGCTTTTGCCAGCAGGCGTTCGGAGTGACCGGCACCGTAGGCGGCAGCTGTATCAAACACGCTAATGCCATTGGCAAGTGCGGCGTGAATGGCATTTATCGATTCGCAATCGTTCGAATTGGCATAACCCAGCGAATGTCCATCGGAGCCGTACATCCTGCCGCCAATAGGCCAGCAGCCAAGACCAAGCGGAGATATTTCGGAATCAAGGAATTTCATGATTTGCGCCCTCTTTGAAATCAGGGGCAATTACGCCAGCTAAACATTGCATTAGCAATGGTTTTGAATGTAATGTTCGTTTCATGAGTGAAACGACATTCGATTGGGATGATTTGCGCCTGTTTCTGGCTGTAGCCCGTGAAGGAGGGCTCGCTGCCGCTGCTGGCAGCACTGGCAAAAGCGCACCGACGTTAGGGCGTCGCATGCTCGCTTTGGAGCAGCGCCTGGGACAGGAGCTGTTTGTACGTCTGCCTCGTGGTTACGCACTCACGGAAAATGGTCAGGCTCTGCTGAAGAAAGCGACAGGCCTCAAGGATCGTATTGACCCTATTGCCAACGCAGCAGGCGTGAACAAATCGCGCCCGGTGAAGATCTCAGCTGGCACCTGGGTTACCTGCCTGCTAAGCCGTCATGTTGCCGAGCTGATAAACGATACGCCGGTGACTCTGCAATTCATTTCCGCTGATCATGTTCTCGATATTGCGCACAGAGAGGCTGTCATCGGGATCAGAAACCAGCGCCCGTCACAAATCAGTCTGGCTGGTCGGCAAACCACAAAAATCAGGTTCGCAGTGTATTCATCAAACAGTCACGTTGAACACTGGGCAAGAGTGCTGGGCGATACCCCATCTGCACACTGGGTGAAAGAAAGAATCGGTGAGTCACCCTGCATCGAAATCAGCAACCCACGCAATGCTCTCGATATGGCCGTTGCCGGTGCCGTGAAAGCGGTGCTGCCCACGTTTATCGGTAACATGACTCCGGGTTTGAAGCAGTTGTCTGATGACATCAAGGAACTGGAACATATGCAATGGCTGGTAACTCACCACGAAGAGCGACACCTGCCAGAGGTACGCCTTGTGGTTGATCGTATACATGAGATTCTGGTTGCACACAACGCTCACTGATAACGGTGACTATGTAAGCCGGGCCCTTACCACTCAACGGTTGTATGAACTCCGACATCAGGGGTTTGCCCGGTGATATTCGCCTTGGCAATTTCCCAACCAAACTTGACGGCGCTGTCGGTTGATGTCCAGAGACCAGCACTGGCTGGCTTGAATGCCAACAGGGTCAGGTCTGGATCTTCCTTGCCTTCTGGAAACCAGGCGGCCACCACGGGTGACCAGAATTGTTCTATTTTCGCAGGGTCATGGTGAACACTGAGTGTTCCGTCAATGCTTGCGTGAAAGTCGCGGTCATTCGAAATGGAGCATAACTTTGCCTTTGGAGAAGCCAGGGCGGCAGCAGCCAGGTCGGTTGTCTTGCTGGTATAAAACCACACGGTCTTGTTGACCGGGTCGACCTGAGGTGCCATGGGCTGCAAATGTGATCCGCCGCCTTCCGCGCCCAGAAGCACATCACGCAAATCAGACAGATGGTCCCAAAGCGCCTGCTCTGCATTTATCTCAAGTTTTCGTACGTCTGACATGATATTTTCCCGATAGCGATAAGAGAGGGTCATCGATAAGGGACTGCCACTGGGGCTGTTGCCAGCCGGTGTGCCCTGTATGGATCAGAAAGATACCGTTTGCCGGGAACAGAATGCCTGCGATGTAAAACCTTCCACACGCTGGCAATAATGACGGTTCAACGAAACGATTCAGGGTTTTAGCATGACGTTCAAAGGCCCTCATGCAGCGCAGGACAGCTGTCAGGCATTTTCGCTGTCGACACCATACAGGGCCAGCGTTTCTGCTTCGCTCAAGCGCTGGTGCTCACCTGCAAATTCGAAACTGTCAGGCTTTCGGTCAATGAATATCTCCCGTTCCAGCGTCAGGCCATTGGCATCTTCGAGCAAACCGATCGGAACTTCATAGTCGCCGCTGCCATCAATGCCTTTGTCGTGACGATACCAGAGTGGTGAGCCGCAAACTCCACAATGACTGCGTGCGGCCCAGGCACTGGTACGACGACTGACGATGTGCTCGGAACCGTTGATGTGCATATCATCAACAAGAATCGTCACTGCCAGCAGCGGACCTCCTGTCCAGCGCTGACATTGACGACAGTGACAGATACCGAAATTTCCTGCCTTCTCCGCGGAGAAGTTGACCGCATTGCACAGACACTGACCTTGCATGATGGCTCTCGGTTTATCTTGATTGAGAAGTCGAGTGTATACAATGTTCTGGCTCATTCTGCAGAAAAGCGACGCAGGCGATCGACCACCAATGCATGAGGCCGCCTGTCGGATCATCCGAGAGATTATTTACCGGGCTGCGACAATGACCGCCTGACTTTGTATTTGTGTGCACGAGAGTCATTTGCAAAAGGACACTCACAATACTTGACTCATTCGGATTTGCAGTACAGCATTGATTCATGAGTCAAACGCACCCACTGATCGAACAAAACCCGGATATCCGCTATCTCGGGAGACTGCTTGGCGACGTCATCCGAACCTACGGTGGCGAACGGCTGTATCAGCAGACTGAAAGGATACGCTCAGAGTCCGTGGATCGTGCCCGCGGCGCAGAAAGTGTGGATGCATTGGCCAGCAGTTTGTCGGCGTTATCGCTCGACGATACGCTCGCCTTTGTACGCGGATTCATGCTGTTTTCCATGCTTGCCAATCTGGCAGAAGATCGTCAGGGCATAACGCATGAACCTGGAGCAGATCTGGAAAGCGCGATCAGGCGCCTGGAGGCGCATGGTATCGGCGACATTGAAATAGTAAAGCTGCTCACCCACGGACTTGTCGCTCCGGTTCTCACCGCGCATCCGACTGAGGTGCGCCGGAAAAGCCTGATTGATCACAAAAAGGTGATCGATCACCTGATGAAACTGCGCGACAGTGGTGCCACTGAAAATGAGCAGGGAGTGCCACTGGATGAGGCAGTTGCACAGCAGATTGCTTTGCTCTGGCAGACGCGGCCGCTACGCAGACAGCGTTTATATGTGCGAGACGAGATCGACAATGCCTTGTCCTATCTGCGTGAAATCTTCATGCCAACGTTGCCTACTCTCTATGCGCGATGGGATCGCATCATGGGTCGTCAGCTGCCCTGTTTTCTGCGTGTCGGCAGCTGGATTGGTGGTGACCGCGACGGTAACCCTTTCGTTGGTGCCGATGAGTTGCGCGGCGCCTTGCAAAGTGCCTGTGCAACGGCACTGGAATACTACCTGGAAGCGTTGCACGAACTTGGTGCGCAGCTGTCCATCTCCACCGAGCTGGCTGCGGTGCCAGGATCAGTGCGAGCACTGGCAGCGGCCAGTGGGGACGATGGCCCCAGTCGGCTTGATGAACCATACCGCCGTGCATTGTCCGGTATCTATGCGCGACTTGCGGCAACCTATGAGTTGCGAACCGGCAAACCTGCTCCACGCGGTCAAACGCTTCAGGGCGAGCCCTATGTAGACGCAGCATCGCTGCGTGCTGACCTTGCGACTCTGGAGCAGGGGCTTGCAACAGAAGGTAACGGTGCGCTGCTTGGTGCCGGTGGCCTGGCCCGGCTGCTGCGCACGATTGATTTGTTCGGATTCCATCTGGCAACTCTGGACATGCGCCAGAACAGTGATGTGCATGAGAGGGTGGTTACTGAATTGTTGAAGGTCGCGGGTGTCGAGAGCGACTATATGGCCCTTGATGAACAGGATCGTGTGCGGTTGTTGCGAAACGAGCTTGCGAATAATCGGCCGCTTGGCTCACGCGTTGCCGTCTATAGCGAAGAGACGGCAAAAGAGTTGGCGATTGTTGAGGCCGCTGCTGAAGCACACCACAACTATGGCCCCGAGTGCATTACTCACTACCTGATATCCAAGGCCGAAAGTGTCTCTGATTTGCTTGAGGTCAATCTGTTGCTCAAGGAAGTTGGCTTGTGGTTGGCCGGAAGCGACACAGAGGCGCCGAAGGCTTCGATCATGGCGGTACCATTGTTCGAAACGATTGCCGATCTGGAACGCGCACCGGATATCATGAAGGCCTATCTCGGACTGCCAGAAATTCGTGCACTGGCCCGTTCACGCGGGTACCAGGAAGTCATGATCGGTTATTCGGATTCAAACAAGGACGGTGGCTACCTCACTTCCACATGGACCCTGCATGAGGCGAGCAAGGCGCTGGCACCTGTATTCGAGGAAGCGGGAGTTGCCGTGCAGCTGTTTCACGGTCGGGGCGGGGCAGTAGGACGGGGCGGCGGTTCATCGTTTGCCGCTATTCAGGCACAACCAGCGGGCACTGTACAGGGGCGTATCAGGATCACCGAGCAGGGTGAAGTGATCGACGCGAAATATGGTTCACTGGAAGGGGCTCAGGTAAATCTGGAAGCCATAACCAGTGCTGCTTTGCTGGCGAGTCTGGAGCCAGAGCAGCTGTCCGCGCAAGATAACGAACGATTTTGCGCTGCAATGTGCTCTATCTCTGAATTGGCATTCAAGGCCTATCGTGGTCTGGTTTACGAGACACCGGGGTTCAGCGAATTTTTCCGCCAGCTCACACCGATTCAGGAGATAGCAGGCTTGAAGATCGGTTCACGCCCGGCCAGTCGCAACAGCGGCGGACGCATCGAGGACCTGCGGGCCATCCCATGGGTATTCAGTTGGGCCCAGGCTCGGGTCATGTTGCCGGGTTGGTATGGCTTCGGTTATGCACTGACTGAGTTTGGCGATCGGGGCCTGCTGCGTGAAATGGCACAGGCCTGGCCGTATTTCCAAACCACTCTGTCAAATATGGAAATGGTACTGGCCAAGTCTGATCTTGCCATCGCTGCCCGGTATTTGCCGTTGGTCAAGGATGTCGATGCAGGCAAAGCCATCTTTGGTCAGATTAGCGACGGCTGGCAGAAATCGCACGACGCGCTGCTTGACTCAACCGGGCAGGCCTACCTGCTGGCGGACAAGCCCGAGCTTGATGTTTCGATCCGCTTGCGAACACCCTATCTTGAGCCCTTGAATCTGCTGCAGGTGGAATTGCTGAAGCGCCATCGAAGTGGTGAGGATGACCCTCGCATTCGCGAAGGCATCGAGTTGTCAATCAATGCCATCGCGACGGCACTGCGTAACAGCGGCTGACACCTGCAGCACGGTGGTTGACAAGGGCAGGCTTGCTCGAAGCGAGAGCCTGCTACACCCGTGTTTCGATCAGGAAGAGGCCGTCCACCAGCATGACCTCTTCTATTGCTTGTTCCAGTTGCGCCACATTGTCCACTTTCCGAGCAGGCACACCCATTCCGGTAGACATTGCCACCCAGTCCAGGGAAGGTCGAGTCAGAACCATCATGCTCAGCGCCGTTTCACCAGGGTTTGCCTGTACATTGTCCAATTTCTGCATGAGAATTTCATTTCTTCACGAGCCTGAGTCCACAGGGCTTGCAGTGTGTACATGGCGCTACCGTCACCTTCGAAACAGAATGCCGGGCGATCCGGTGCGCCGATGGCAGCACCGGTTGCCAATGGGATACCACCGCCGATCGAACCACCACAGACCTGCCGCCAGTCATACGACTTCATGGAGAAGCTGGCAGCGCTCGTGCCAAGGCCACGAACCAAAGAGACTATTATTGGCAAGAATCAGTGTTGCACATGCATTGAAAGATACGAACACCCTTGGCGTTTTCATATGAGCTCAATGGCCGCCATAGAGTACCCTCGAGTTTTCAGCTGCGATAACCAGGCAGATCAAGAGAACACAAAATCAACGAAAACGAGATCTATCGAATGAAAATCCATAACGCTGTCATTTCACTTGAAATTGTCGTCATAGTGCTGATAATGTTCTTTTCACAGGCTCAAGCGGTGAGTACAACCGACAAGAAATCGGCTAGTCAGCCCTCCTGCAACTCTGTTGAGCATTCCGAGAATAATTATCAGATTAATGGTAATGATTCTGATTGGATGCCGTTGTGTATATACGATGATGGAGAGAAAACTTTCATCGAGTTCGATTCCACACGTCTTGATGACAAGGAACTACCCATTTTGTCAGCGCATGATAATGGCGTGATTATCTCTCGGATTACTTTCATGAAACTGGGTGCCACACGCAACAAGAGCGGCGATATTGTCAAGAACGCCATGTATATTGTTGATGGAATTTACGATACTTACAAACTGAATGCCTATAAAGGGCTGTCGATTTCTATCATCATAAATCACGTGGACTAACCTCAATGAGACATAACGCGACGTCGCTTTGATGCAGGTGTGAGTACAGGAAGCACCTCTGGCAAGTGATATTCTTGGGTTACCAAGCTCAAAAATGCCACTACCAAGAGGCCACTCCCCGTCAGATTGGGTAGAACAGGTGTACAGCGTAGAATCAAGGGTAATCTGACGTTTCGAGCCTCTGATGATCGACTTTCCAGTTACGCTGGGTTGGGGTTGTCACGCACCAATTGTCAGTGCGGTGATCCCATCGTTGAGCGGTTCTACTCGCTGAGGCAATTGTCCACAGCGCGCAGCGTGGGTTGTTGGATGAACGAATCTGACAACGACTCGGTCATTGGACTTCGACGAGTGAACGAAGAGCTGGTCGGCAGCCTGATACGAGCACTGGATCTGCCGAGATTGTCGATCGATATCGATGGGTCAGTACCAGTGCCGATAAACCTGCCGCCCACTTGCGCAATGTGGCCATTTTGATGCCGCGACGGATGCAGAAGTCACGCTCGCTTTCGGAACCTTGGGAGAATTCGGCGACCAACTCAGCCCGGTGGGCTGCGGATTTGAGGGTTGGTCGTCTCATGGTGTGTGCGCAATGTAGAGGGAGTACCTATCTTCAGATATTACGCGCTCGGAGCAACATGTGATGCGTGGATCGCATACGAATTTCACCGATACCGTGCAAACTGATGGCTACGCGAGGACAAACACGCACGCATCTCGATTGGCGAGGATTCACGACGCCCAACATAGACCAGAACAACATTCCATATTTCTTTAAGGTAATCGCCGGCAGTTACTGATCACACGTGACTCATTCGTCATTTCAGACATTGAATAGCAACTTAATTTCGAAATGGATAACGACATGACTGTAACGCGACCAACTAGAGACGCTAAAAGATCCACGCAACATCTCTAACAGCCGCCATGTCACCGAGATGTTCTAAATGGAGTTATCTATTCATGTCTGGTCTCTATATACCCATAAATCGTTATGGGCATCCGAATTATTCGAAAACCAGAACCCTGAGCCTGGTGCTGTTTGTCTTGGCTTTTGTTGTTTCTTTCAACAGCGAAGCTGGATCCAAGGTCAAAGATAAAGACAGAGCAGCGCCTACCTCTGAGCAGGCTATTCAGGCATTGGATTGTGACAGCGCATACCCAAGTACATCATCGGTTTGGCCGCCTAACCACAAGTTTCAGAACATAGAAATAGTGGGTGTGTCAGGCAGTGGTGAAAAGAACATCGAGGTTCTCTGTATTCGACAAGACGAACAATTGAATAGTACTGGTGACGGTAATACAGAATACGATGGTGCCGGTGTCGGCACAGCTTCTGCCTCCATACGCCGTGAACGCAAAGGCAATGCAAATGGGCGCATGTACCATATTTCATTCAGTGCGGCCAATTCAACAGGCGCCAGCTGTACAGGAACAGTCCAGGTTGGAGTTCCAAAGTCAAAGAACAAACCAGCGATAGACGAAGGACCGTTATACGCATCAACTCCCAATAACCAGACTAATTGTGATGGTGCATCCAATCAACCACCTGTAGCAGACCCACAATCCTTGACGACGAACGAAGACACGTCGACATTGGTGACGTTGACCGGAACGGATGCGGATGGCGACGATCTCTCTTTCAGCATAAGTTCGAACCCTGGCAACGGAGTACTATCAGGTACAGTGCCAAACTTGTTTTATACTCCGTCACCCAATTTCAACGGTACTGACGAATTAACTTTTCAAGTAAGTGACAATGCTCAGAACAGCGTTCCAGCTGTAGTCAGTATTTCCGTATTGCCGATCAATGATCTTCCGACCGTACAGGCACAGTCTCTTACAACAGCTGAAGATACCGCACTGCCAATCGTACTGGCAGGTAGCGATGCAGATGATGATATTTTAAGCTTCGAAGTTACGGCACAACCGTCATTGGGGGCCCTATCTGGAACGGGATCTAATAGGATCTATGTGCCACACGACGGGGTAACCGGTACTGATTCGTTCGTCTACAGAGTATTTGACGGGATAGGCTATTCAGATTCCGTGTCGGTTGCAATTCAAGTAACGCCAGTCAACGATGCTCCGCTTGCGGAAAATGTCAACGCTACAACGGACGAAGACATCGCAGTCGCCATCAGACTGCTTGCCACGGATGTGGACAGTGACGAGATTACATACTCCATTACGCTCGATCCGAGTAGTGGCACTCTATCAGGTGCGGCCCCTGACCTCACCTATACACCACTCGATGGTTTCAGCGGCACCGATTTCTTCCAATATAGCGCAAGCGATGGCGAACTGAATTCAACGGTTGCGGAAGTCAGAATTATTGTCGTACCTGCGCCGAATAATCCACCTGCTGCCTTTGCTGGAGTTGATCAGGAAGTCACTCTTGGGGACTTGATTGCACTGGATGGTAGTGCATCAAGTGACCCAGATGATGACGCGTTGAGCTATGCGTGGGAAATCATTGCCGCTCCCATAGGCGCAAATGCAAATATCGATAATACACTGAGAGTTCAGACGCAGTTAATAACAGACACGGCTGGCGAATACCAGATTCAACTCACCGTGAATGACGGTCAACTGGATTCCGCACCTGATGTAGTTCTGGTCACAGTGTCAGCGATAAACAATCCGCCTGTCGCTAATGCCGGGCCTGATCAAACAGTGACATTGGGCGATACCGTTACCCTGTCTGGTATAGGTACTGATGTAGACGGTGACGAATTAACGTATCAATGGACGTTTGTTGACTCGCCTAACGCCAGCGCTACAGCGGGGCCATTCAGTACTGAACAGGTGACTACGTTTCTACCTGACATAGATGGCAGTTTCCTGATTGAACTCGTGGTAAGTGACGGCTCTACATCGTCACCAGCGGATCAATTGTTCGTAATTGTAGAGCAAGGCTCTGATAACTCAGCGCCAGAGGCACTACCTGGCTCTAGAACGATGCGTCCGGGTGGTACGATCGAATTTACACTTGCAGGTGAAGATGTTGACGGAGACCCGCTCACCTATAACATTTTGTCCTCACCTGCAGGCGGTGTGCTGACAAAAATTGCTGAACCGTCAACGTATCGCTTCCAGGATATTGATCCGCAACCGCAGAATTTTGAAACCAGCGGTGTGACCTTTACCGTTAACGATGGGCGAGTCGATTCTGATCCGGCTGTATTCGGAATTACTACGTTGAATCGTATACCGATTGTGACCACATACGTGTTTCCTTACCCGACAGTGCTTAAAGGCAATGGGGAGCTTCAATATATAGATATAAACGGATATGATCCAGACGGCGACGAGATTGTCTGGGATTTTACAACACTACCCAGTTACGCAACCATCGGTGAAGTTCAGCTCGCAATTCTCCATCGCGAACAACGCTTGGAACTGTTTGACCAACGCGTTCTTGGGCTCTTTGAGCACCTGCACCAAGCCCTCTACGCCGAGTGGCTCGAGGTAGCTGACGACGGGCAAGCGACCCACCAACTCGGGGATCAAACCGAACTGCATCACATCTTCGACTTGAATCTCGGCAACCAACTCAGCGTCGGTTTGTTCGTTCAGACGGCCAGCACCATCTCCAAAACCCAGCGTCTTGTGACCGAGCCGATTACGAATGATCTCTTCGATGCCGACGAACGTTCCGCCAACGATGAACAAGATGTTGCTGGTGTCCAGTTGAATGTACTGTTGCTCGGGATGTTTACGTCCGCCTTGCGGTGGAACATTGGCAACGGTGCCTTCGAGCATCTTGAGCAAGCTTTGTTGGACACCTTCACCGGAGACGTCACGGGTGATCGAAACATTGCCGCCGGTCTTGCCGATCTTGTCCACCTCGTCGATGTACAAGATTCCGCGCTGGGCCGCTTCGACATCAAAGTCAGCCGCGTGCAACAGTTTGAGCAACAGGTTCTCGACGTCTTCACCGACGTAACCTGCTTCGGTCAATGTGGTCGCATCGCCGATGGCAAAGGGAACGTCCAGCATCCGAGCGAGTGAACGTGCGAGCAATGTTTTTCCGCTTCCGGTTGGCCCGACCAGCAGGATGTTGCTCTTTTCGATTTCGACATCGCCACTGCCCTCCCAGCCACTAGTGAGTCGCTTGTAGTGATTGTGAACGGCGACCGCCAAGACACGTTTGGCAGAACCTTGTCCAATCACATAGTCATCGAGGTGTTCGACGATTTGGCGAGGGGAAGGGATCTCATCAAACAGTTGTTTGCTGGGACCACGGCGGCGTTCTTCTTGTTCCAGGATCGACTGGCACAGCTCGATGCATTCCGAGCAGATGTAAACGTCGCCGGGCCCTTCGACCAATGGGCCGACATCGCGGTAGCTCTTTCGACAGAACGAACAGAAGGCATTCTTCTTGTTCGTCGAGCTGCTGCGAGTGGTACTGTTGTTATCCTTGACGGGCATAAACGACTCCTTGTGTGCGGCTCGGCAGACAAAATCGTTCAGGTGACCACGTACAGGTACGTATCCAGTCACCCGGAGATTTTGCCGACGTCCGCTTCAAACGGTTCGGCCCACAGCTTCAGCATCTCTTTTGCGTCGTTGCTGGGAAGAAGATGAGAAGCCGGGCGTAAAGCCAATGGCTCGGTCATCTGCTTCCCAGCGGGAGGTGATTTAAAAGAGTCGTCCTTAACGGATACTGAAACCCTGGTTGGTAAATCTAGTGGGTAAAGGTTTCCGAAGCCGAGTGCCCATGGATTGGGAGGGCCAACTGCGGAAAAGGGTTCGCATCCTGCGTGAATAAGAAGTACCCATTCATCAATGAACGGGTGGAAGGGTTTGAAAGTCGAAGGGATTAGTCTTCCGCTTCGTCATCCTGGTTGGGATGAGGTTGCGGCAAGGGTGGGTCGGCTTTCGTGTTCACACGGGCTGCTGCCTGTATTGTTCGGAATTCCTCCTCGCTGATGTCACCTTTCAAATGCATTTCTTCAAAGTTTGAAAGGCCTTCGGAGGCCGATTCCCAGTCTCGATTGGTGTAGTCGCGCCACCTTGCCACGAGGAAAAATGCCGCCGCAGCCAGGATGATCACAATCAGTAGTGCAAGACCAGCCTTCACGGCCGGATCACTCATCACGTCCATCATTACCGTCTCGAGTAGTCAGTTGCCCTTGGAACGTCTTCATCATAGGAGTGTCCAACCACCATGGTCTAGCAGATTCGCCCCTGTGAAACTTTTTTTTCGTGTTTCACGGGGCTAAAGCGACCTGGAAGTGCTCCCCGAAGTCAACAGACAAGGATCATCCCCTCACTGATCAACCAAGCGGGAATCAGTACCAGTCCCTCGATCACCAGCAGTGAAAAGACAGTGAGCACCCCAGCAAACGCCGACGCGAAGCGTTGGCAATGCATCCCTCTCGAAAGCGCCCCTGCGTCACAGGGACCCCGCAAACCCAACAAGACAGCTGTGCCAACGGATCCAGGAAGACCAATCCAGTCCAAGCCGGGGAGTCTTCCATTGCGAGCGGCAAGTCGCTCCCCCAAGACCCTCGATCGGGTTGAACCTCAACCAGCAGACTCCCAGACTCCCAATTGCTACCAAAGAACCGAAGAACCAAAAGTTGACGCCGCCACGCCAACAAGCGAGAATGGGTTTTCAGCCCTATCACGCCGCGCGGCGAGAATGGGGTTCAATCAGCGAGAATGAGTCCTCCATCTGGCGAGAATGGGTCACCACCACCCACCGGACCGAAGGTCCCAACCAGCGAGAATGGGTCCAACGCCCCATTCTCACCTGACCAACCGCTGATAAACAAGTTCCGACGCTGATGCCGCCCACAGATGCGAACCATTGGCGGCGATGTCATGGCGCCCGCATACTGTCGCGAAGCCAAGTGTGCATCACGTCGTAAGTGCCGACCGATCTAGCTTGACGTTTGGACTGCAGCTCATCGTAAATGCCGGCTGACCCAATGCTGACGGTGGCCGCATCGCCGCATGGAAAGTGCCGACTGAATTTGTGCCCGCTGTCGTGATCGCTTACACACGGTCCCACGACCTGCCGACCTCGCTCGTTGCGTTTCGCATGACGGTCGGAACCATGCGTTACACACGCAGGCACGGAGTCAGGTTTTTTAACAAAGCAATGTCGTTCGCCGTGCCGCGGTGAACGCAACCGTTATCCCGCTGATGCCATTTTGGTCTATTGTGCGAGGAATCAGAGTCAACATATGAATGAGTCAAAGCCACGCAACAAGACATTGTCGCTGTTTAGTCTAATGATGCTTTTAACCGGGATTGCGATTGGCTTTGCACCAATGCAGTGGTGGCGACATCGCCAACCGCCAAAAACTTACTCTATCTCCGTCCATCGTGCATTTGTTTCCGTAGGCGACTTAGAGGAATTGGGATTACCCAACTCAAGTAACACATCCCAAACAAAGGTCGCTAACATTGATGCTCTAGTCAGTGAGCTTCAGGCCCAGTCGGAAAACGGTTCTCGAGCACGCTATTGGTCGATGACTGTCGGATTCTCAGAGGGCGATACGCCATTTTGGGAAAATGGTGGCAGTCGCGATGTGCCAGTTGTGAAGGAGGACGGCAAAGTAGCGGTGATTGAGCGCTATAGCGGTGACAGGATTCAATTTGACGCGGAGGAACTGTCAAATGGCGCAATACTATTCTCGTTTGATATCGCGAACCACTCACCTGACTATCGTAATCCTCAGATGGTTGGCGCTACTCGGGTCTTTCCAGATATTGTACGACGGTTAGAGACTCAGGTCGAAATCCCTAGGAATACCCATATTGCTGTCGCAGCTGGCAAGTTTCATGATAAGAACGGAACTGAGAGAGAGCTAATTTGGATTTTTTCCGCATCGAGAACGCAGAGTTCTAAATGAAGCTTACAATAATCGAACGTTTGTTGGTCAGTCAATAGAATGCCCGAACGGTCTCAATGCGTCCCACCGAATCGCGGGATAACAATACGATGCACGCGAAGCCGGACTTGCGCGTGCTAATTGAAGCAATGATTTCCGTTCCGGCTCGGTGATCGTTGCCGTTCCGCCGTCGGACAATCTCACGGCCTGCGAACTTGATCGACTTGGCAAAGTTGAGAGTCCAACGCCTGTCGGTCGCGATGGGGCATCATGTAACAAGCT
>RCMY010002080.1_pt1 | contig 18284 bp, 21 predicted proteins | sample 2041341 | NCBI WGS metagenome assembly RCMY01 (sample SAMN09708234, study PRJNA481090) | Marine sediment metagenome, whole genome shotgun sequencing project. | reverse complement strand
AGTGCCTGCAGCACTCTGGCGGTGGTCGACTTGCCGACAGCGACGGAACCGGCGATGCCGATCACGAACGGGACCTTTGCCGGCAGCTGGCCGAGGAAGGTGTCGGAGGCCCGGTACAGCTCCTGTGACGCGCCGACGTAGAGATTGAGGAGCCTCGACAGCGGGAGCATGATGCTGACCACCTCGTCGAGGCTCAACTCGACGTTGATGCCCCGAAGCCGCTCGAGGTCGGTCTCGTCGAGGCTGAGTGGTGTTGCCGCTCGAAGCGTGGCCCACTGCTCGGCGGTGAAGGTGATGTAGGGCGAAGGAGCGGCGCCCGGGACTCGATTCACGTGGTGGTCTTTCGCTCGGCCGCCGTCGATTCGTCGATCAGCAAGGTGCCAGAGGATTCGAGCGCTTCCACCGCTGCGTCGTCGAGACCGATCCACTCGGCGAAGACGTCGCGATGATGCTCGCCCCGATGCGGGGCCGGTCCGGCGACCGCAGAGGTCGCATTGCTGAAGTGATAGGGCGACTGGGTGATCCGGCGGACTCCCCCGGCTCGATCGTCGACGACGGTCGAGAGTCGGCGTTCCACGGCGATGTCGGTGTCGAACACCTCGTTCGGTGCGGTCACGTCACCCCAGGCGATGTTGAGCTCGTCGAGCTCGGCGATCAATACCGCTCGGTCGGTGAACCCGGCGAACCAGTCGGTGATCACCTGGTGACGTGTCGAGGACTTTTCTTCGATCGAGGCGTCGGGCCCGAGGCCGTCGTCGACCCGGTTGCCTTGCCTCAGCAGATGCCACAGGACCTTGGAGTTCGCTGCGATCAGGAGGTACCCCACGCCCGTCGGCCAGACCTCGCCGCCGAGTCGGAACGGGGGTGCGGCGTCGAGCGCCGTGTGGGCGTAGTCGTCGGTCACCGTCATGGCATTCAACATCGCCAGGTCGATGTGTTGACCGGTGCCGGTCTGATGTCGCAGGTGGAGGGCAGCGAGGACGGCGACGAGACCATGCAGCGCGGCGTTGGTGTCGGCGATCGAGAGAACCGGGTCGACCGGCGGGACCTCATCGAAGAAGGACTGTCGGGCCAGGAGTCCGGATTCGGCGTGGAGCACCGGGGCGTAGGCGGCTCGCCCGGACTGGCTGCTCGTCTGCCCGAAGCCCGAGACCGACAACATGATCAGGCTCGGGTTGTCGGCGCGAAGTGTGTCGTAGTCGATGCCGTGGCGCTGCATGATTCCCGGACGGAAGTTCTCCACCACGATGTCGGCCACGGCGGCCATGGATCGAAGCAGTTCGCCGGCGCCGTCGGCGCGGAGGTCGACACAGACGTTGCGCTTACCTGCGTTCTGCTGCACATAGAACCCGGACTGGCCGCCGCGTTCTTCGCCCCAGATTCTGGTGATGTCACCGTCTGGTGGTTCGACCTTGACGACATCGGCACCGAGGTCGGCCATCATGCGGGTGGCGAACGGACCGGCCACCACTCGGGTGAAGTCGAGGACCCGAACACCCGCCAGCGGAGACGGGGGCCGATCGGTCGAGGGTGGGTCTGGCGGAGCGGAGGTCACCACGGTGCGACATGGTGGCAGGTGAGCGCACGACTGTCGAACTCGCTCCGCCACGGCGAACTCGGTGTCGGCAGACCGGAGAACCGGCCCGCCGACGCCGAACACATCACGCTGAGCTCAGAGGAACTCGGGAAGGAGGGCAGCAATCTCCTCCGGCGTCGTCTTTGGGCTGAACCGTGTGACGGTGTCGCCATCTCGGCCGATCAGGAACTTCTCGAAGTTCCAACTGATCGGTTCGGCACCTTCGGCATTGGGAGCCGTCGAAGTGAGGAACTTGTACAGCGGAGTGGCTGTCTCGCCGTTGACATCGATCTTCGAGAACATCGGGAAGTCGACGTCGAACTTCGATGTCACGAACTCGAGGATCTCGGCATCGGTGCCCGGCTCTTGCTGACCGAACTGGTTACAGGGGAATCCCAGGACGACGAATCCCTGGTCGGCAAAGTCGTGATGAAGCGCACGCAGACCTGCGTACTGAGGCGTGAGGCCTCAAGCGCTCGCGACGTTGACGGCCAGGACGACCTTGCCCTCGAAGTCGGCGAAGTCGATGGCTTCGCCGGTGATCGAGTTCATGTTGAATTGATGGAACTGTCCCATATGGAGGACCTTTCTGTTGATGGATCGATCGGTGACGAGGCACCGAGGCATCCCCGATGTGACTCGTTCAGGTGTTGACGGTCGTATCTTGACCGAGGATCACGACGAGTTGTGCTCCATCGGCAGCAATGCCGGGATCAGCAGGCATCGGAGCGATCGCGGTCTCGCCCATGAGGGCCAACCTGGCAACCTGTGCGGCGTCTGCCTCGTAGCCCTCGACGTAGTACACGACGCTCTTGGCGACGGTGGGGGCATTTTTCGGCGTGAGCGCCTTGTAGCCGGCCTGGGTCAGAAGATCGGTCCCGGCACCGGCGACACCGCTGCGTCGAGCGCCGTTGCCGACTCGAATGGTGACTTCGCCCGGGGGGCGCACGGTGGCCGCAACTTCGGTGGTGGGTGTGTCTTCGACTTCGGGCTCGCTGGTGGAGGAGGTGTCGCCCTCGCCCTCGCCGGCGGCGGCGGCGGCGTCTTCGACCTCCTGCGCGGCCTCGGCTTCGAGCTTGGCTGGGTCTTCGGTCTTCTCGACCAGGCCGCCGTTCACGGTGTTGAACAACGATCGGGCGCCGAAGACCAGGGCGAGAGCCATGGCAAGGAGCACGACCGCCAGGCCGATCGCGTTGATGACGTCATGTCGCTCGATGCGGTCCACGGTCAGGAAGCCTTCCATGCGGAACGAGCGAGCGGGCGGACCCTCGGAGAGGTCGAATGGCTGGAAAATGACGCGGACACGAGGGACAGACTACGAGAGATCGACGGTGTCGCGGCGGCATGGTGGTGCTCACGGCTGCGAGGTGGTCTCACCCGGTGTTGCGCATCCCGGCGGCGACGCCGTTGACGGTGAGGAGCAACGCCCGGCGGAGGTGCCGAATATCGTCGGAGTCCTCCTCCGATGACGCTCTGGCCCGAGCCAACAGGTCGACCTGCAGCATGTGAAGCGGATCGAGGTAGACCGCTCGGATTCCCAGCGTGCGCTTGAGGATCGGGAGATCGCCGAGCGGCTCTCGTCCGGTGACCATCGTCAGCTCGGCGATCGTGAGCTCGTGTTCGGCGACGACCTGATCGAAGATCCGATGGTGAACAGGATCGACCAACGTCTCGACGTACCGACGGGCGATCCCGAGATCGGTCTTTGCCATCGTCATCTCGACATTCGCGAGGAATGTCTGGAAGAAGCGCCATTCGGCGAACATCTCGGCGAGCTGATCGCCGCCACCGGCGTCGCGCACGGCCTGGAGTCCGGAACCGACGCCGAACCAGCCGGGAATGATCTGCCTGCTCTGGGTCCATCCGAAGACCCACGGAATGGCTCGAAGGTCGTCGAGCGTGGGTCCGGGTGCTTCTCCGGCTTCGTTCGGCGCTGCGGCGCGTCGGGCCGGACGGGAGCCGATGTTCATCCCACCGAGTTCCTCGACCGGTGTCGAGGTTGCGAAATAGATCGGCAGCGCCGGGTCTTCGACGAACGATCGGTAGGCAGCATAGGAGGCAGCGGAGAGCTGCTCCATGACGACCGAATAGCGCCCGATCGTGTCGCCGTCGTGGCGAGGCGTGTCTTGGCCGACCGTGGCCTCGAGGACCGCGCTGAGGGCGAGATCGAGATTGCGGTGGGCGATGTCGGGGCGGCCGTACTTGTCGGCGATGACCTCGCCCTGCTCGGTGATCTTGACCTCGCCGTCGATCACGCCGGACGGCTGAGAGAGGATCGACTCGTTGGTCGGTCCGCCGCCCCGGCCGACGGTGCCGCCGCGGCCGTGGAACACTCGAATCCGTACACCGGTCTCTTTGGCGACATCTCGGATCTCGCGTAGCGCCTTGTGGATCTCCCACTGCGAGGTGGCGATGCCGCCGTCTTTGTTGGAGTCGGAGTAGCCGACCATGACCTCTTGAAGACCGCCACGAACCTCGACGAGTCGACGGTAGGCGCTGATGTTGAGGAGCTGCCGCAGGGTGTCGCCGATGTTGCGAAGATCGTCGATCGTCTCGAAGAGCGGGACGAAACTGAGCCTCGACTCGCCGGTCGAGGGATCGACGAGGCCGACCTCACGGGCAAGCAACACCGGAGCAAGGATGTCGTCGACCCCTTCGGTCATCGACACGATGTAGCTCTGGACGAGGTCGTCGCCGTGGAGGTCGAGGAGCTCACGCAAGGTGCGGAAGAGCTGGAGGGGATCGTCGGCCGCCGCTGGTGATCCTGGGGGTGCGAGTGGCCGGCGTGAGGTCAGCTCGCTGAGCAGCAGTGCGGTTCTCGAGCTGCGATCTTCGGGATAGCTCATTCCCGCTGCGGTGAACAGCTTGGCGAGCGACGCGTGATGGCGCTTCGCGTGTTCCCTGATGTCGAGCGCCGCGAGCGTGAATCCGATCGTGGCGACCATGTTGCGCACTCGTGCCAGGCGTCCGGCGGCGATCAGCCGGCCGTCATGGGCCTGCAGCGAGCGGTCGAGCAATTCGAGGTCGGCGGCGAGTTCGGACGGGCGGGCATACCCCCGCGTCGACGCTGGGTCTCGCCGAGTGGCGTCGAGGCGGAAGAGCATCACGGCCAACCGTTGGCGATACCACTCGCCGTCGTTGATCCGCCCGATCTGGCGGAAGACCTCGGGGAACCGTTCTCGGTCGGCCTCGACCGCAGCCATGAGCTCGTCGGATGCAAGCCGAACCAACTCGGACGGGCTCAGCTCGGTCCTCAGCTCTTCGACCTCGTCTCGCAGGATGCGAAGGGCCCGGGCACGGTGGAGCTCGACCACGGCTTCGGTGGTTGCCGGGGTGACGTTCGGATTGCCGTCTCGATCGCCTCCGACCCAGCTTCCGAAGCTGATCGGCGCAAGATTGACCTTCGGGTCGATCCCGATCGATTCGAGCACGATCGCCATGTCGATCCAGAGTTTCGGCAGGCCCTTGCGCACGATCTGATCGAGGAAGTAGATCATGCTCCTGGCTTCGTCGACCGGGCTCGGGCGTTCTCGTCGGATCTCGTCGGTCTGCCACATGGCGTCGAGCAGCTCGTCGGTTCGACGATCGAGCCGACGATGCTCCGAGGTGGTCGACCGGTCGGATCCGCGCTGCTCGATGATCGATGCGATCTCGGCGAGCTTGTCGAGCATCGAACGTCGGGAGGCCTCGGTCGGATGGGCGGTGAAGACGGGCAGCAGGGCGGTCTTGGCCAGTGCGGCCTCGATCTCGTCGGTGGAATGACCGCGAGACATCAGATCGTTGATCGTGGCCTCGAATCGACCGACGCCTTCCTTGGCGACGTTGAGGTCGTCGATGCGGTGGACCTGTTCGGCCACGTTGGCCAGATGGAAGTAGGTGGTGAACGCTCGCACGAGTCTGATGGCGTCGATCACCGACGCGCCGGCAAGTACCTCGGTCAACGCGACCCCGGCGTCGGCATCGCCGTCTCGCCGAAGCCGACGAGCCAGCACGCGAACCGACTCCACCAGTTCGAGGAACTCGTCTCCCTCTTGGCGGGCGACGCTCTCTCCGAGCTGGTGGCCCAGCCGTCTGATGTCGTCTCGGAGTTCGGTGTTCCGACGTTCTTCCGCAGCGGCCATCGCGCCAACCTACCGTCGCCGCCGATGGCGCGCTGCGTGCGAAACCTGCGGTTCATCAACCAGCAAGATCAGACGATGCTGCTCCCCGTCTTGCCCCAATACTCGTCTCGGAGCAGACGCTTGTAGAGCTTGCCGGTCGGGAGTCGTGGGAGTTCGTCGTGGAAGTCGATGCTCCGGGGCACCTTGTAGTGAGCGATGCTCTCTCGAACGTAGTCGAGGAGTTCTCGCTCGGTCTCTGGACCAGGCCGACGATCGGGCCGGAGCTGAACGGCGGCCTTGACCGACTCGCCCATGACGTCGTCGGGAATCCCGAAGACGGCGACGTCGGCGACTGCCGGGTGCACGATCAGACAGTCTTCGATCTCTTGGGGGTAGATGTTGACTCCGCCCGAGATGATCATGAACGCCTTGCGATCGGTGAGGAAGAGGTAGCCGTCTTCGTCGACGTACCCGACGTCGCCGAGTGTTGCTCGTCCGCCCTCGAGTCGAGACTCCTGGGTCTTCTCCGGTGACTTGTGATAGTCGAATTCGATGCTGCCGCTGAAGTAGACACCACCGGTCTCGCCCGCAGGAAGATCGTTGCCCTCGGGGTCGACGATGTGGAGCATTCCGTGGCGAACCGTTCCGACCGACCCCGGCTTCTTCAACCACTCTTCACTGGTGATGAAGGTCGACCCGATGCCCTCGGTGCCTGCGTAGTACTCCTTGAGGATCGGACCCCACCACTCGATCATCTGATGCTTCACCGGAACGGGGCACGGGGCCGCAGCATGAATCGCGATCCGGAGGGTCGACAGATCGTGGGCGTTGCGTTGTTCGTCGGTCAGCTTCAGCATGCGGACGAACATCGTGGGAACCCACTGTGAATGGGTGACCGCATAGCGTTCGATCGCCTCCAACGAACCGAGTTCGTCGAACTTCTCCATGATCACCAGCGTGCCACCGGCTCGATGCACGCTGATCGAGAAGGCGAGCGGTGCTGCGTGGTACATCGGGGCCGGTGAGAGGTAGACCATGTCGGGCCCGTACTCGTAGGTGATGGGCAGCACCGCCGCTCGAGGGTCACCCTCTTCGATGCTCGTCTCCGGCAACGGCCGCAGCACACCCTTGGGGCGACCGGTGGTTCCGGAGCTGTAGAGCATGACCGTTCCGTTGGACTCGTCGGCGATGGCCGTGGTCGGTCGTGAGGCGATCGTCTCGTCGTAGTTTTCGAAACCGTCGGGCACGCCCTGGTCGTCGTCGACGGCCATGAGCCACGAACGGACCTTCGGGGGACGGTTCGCGCCGGCGACGACGTCGGCCACGATCTGAGCCTTGGCCCGAGAGGTGACGACCAGTTCGGCGTCGCAGTCGTCGACGATGTAGGCCACTTCGGGAGCCGACAGGTAGCTGTTGATCGCCGTGACGTACACCCCCGACCGCAGGGCGGCCCAGCAGACTTCCATGAAGCGGATCTGGTTCTCCATGAAGATCGCGATGTGACCACCACGCTGGATGCCCAGGTCACGAAGGACATGCGCCAGCTGGTTCGACCGGGCATCGAGCTCGGCGTAGGTCTGTGTCTCGCCCGAACGTGCCATCACCACGGCAGGATGGTCAGGTCGTTGCGGTGCCCAGTGGCCTGGATACATCATGGTCCCCTTTGTCAGATCGGTGGGCATGAGGTCGACTGGTCCCGGGTCGACCTCGATGCGTTTCGGTCAACCTAGACCGAGCCATCCCTCACGTCGAAACGCCGGCGCTTGCTGCGAAAACGCTGGCGCTTGCTGCGAAAACGCAGTCTCCCCGGCCAGAGACGACCGGGGAGACTGGACTTCTGCCCCCGCTCGGCGCCGGGCCGAGCGGAACGGTGGAGGCGACGTGGTCGCCTCTTGATGATCGGCTCGTCGTCGATGGACGTGAGCACTCCGGAAATCTTACCAGGATCGCCGGTCGCAAGGCACTAACCGTGGTCGGAATCGACGCTCGGTGGTTCCGGCGCTTCGGTCGGCGTGGGCGCCGGTGCCGCCGTGGGAGATGGCGCAGGCGATGGGGCCAGGAGACGGGCCCGAGTGAGGAACGCCGTGTGCGCGACCATTCGGTGGTCGGGGCGAACGGCCTGACCTTCGATGTGCCAGCCTCGGTTGAGCACCTCGAGGGTCTTCATCTCGGTGAAGCGGGTGTGGCTCAGCGCTTCGCGGAGCCGGATCGCCTGGGTGATGGATGGGGTGTACGCCATGAACACACCACCGGGACGAAGCGCCATCTCGGCGTGCGGCACGACCTGCCACGGTTCGGGGAGGTCGAGCATGACCCGGTCGAAATCGTTGCCGTCGATCGAGTCGTAGGCCGAGCGAATCTCGATCTGGTAGCGGTCCATCACGTCGGCCCCGAGAAACGCCTCGACGTTCTTCTTGGCTCGCGAGGCAAAGTCATCGCGGAGCTCGTAGCCCACGATGTGGGCGCCGGCGCGAAGCAGGGTCATCGAGAGGGCGCCCGAGCCGATTCCCGACTCGAAGACCTTCATTCCAGGGCCGATGTCGGCGAGCATCATCATCGGACCGAGGTCCTTCGGATAGATGACCTGCGCTCCGCGCGGCATCGAGAGGATGAACTCCTCGAGCGTGGGTCGGAAGGCTCGGAACTTCTGACCCTTGGTGGTCGAGACCTCGCAGCCCTCGGGCTGCCCGATCATCTTGGTGTGGTCCAAGACACCGGCGTGCGAGTGGAAAGCACCGTCGTCGGCCAGCGTGATCAGGTGGCGTCGATCGCGATTGTCGATGATCAGGACGAGTTCGCCGGCTGTCAGTCCGTGTGCGGGGCTCGTGGTCATGTGGACACTCCATCTCGGGATGATTGCTGGCTCGGGGCGGCGCTCGTCGTGTCGGACTTCTTCGAACGGGGGAACGGCACCGGCACCGGCTCGGCACCCGCGGTGCGTTCGATCAGACGACAGAACGAGCAGATCTCACCGCTCGCCGGGGCACCACAGCTCGAGCACACGCCGAGGGAGGTGTCTTCGGGATCGTCGTCGAATCGGTCGACGACACTCCGCTGGAACCCGAAGTAGAACGCCGCCTTCGATCCGGGTGACACCGCCTCTTGGGCGTTCAGGACCTCTTTGAACTGCAGGTGCTTGTTGCCTGCGGCCATCGGACATTCCTCGACCTGATAGTCGATGCCACGAAGCACGCAGTAGGCAGCCATCTCTCGCTCGCCCAGGCGGACCAAGGGTTTGATCTTTCGCGGGAAGCCGTTGCGAGCTTCGAGCACCGGACGCTGGCGTCCGAGGTAGGCGGTCTGCCAGCGCAAGACGTTGCCGTACAGAACCGCCGCCTCGTCGTCGAGGTTGTGGCCGGTCACGACGGCGTCATAGCCGCCGTCGATCGCCGCAGCGTCGAAGAGATGTCGTTTGGACAACCCACAGGCCGAACACGGGACGCGCTTGGTCACCGCGGCGGCGGTGGGGACGTCGTAGCCGTACTCGCCGCGAAGATCGACCTCGATCAGCTTCAGCTCGCGCTGTTCGGCGAACTGTCGGACATGGCGGCCGGAGATGTCGGAGTAGTCACCGATACCGAGCCCCACGTACAGGCCGTCGGCCTCGTATCCCATCTGGTCGAGGATGTCCCAGATGGCCAGGCTGTCCTTGCCGCCGGAGACCGCGACGAGCAAGCGCTCGCCGGGTGAACACATCGAGTATTCCTTGATCGACCGGGCGACCTGGTCGTGGCAGTAACGCAGGAAGTGATCGGTGCAGAAGTTGGCGTTGTGTCGCCGGATGTCGATGATCGCGGGTTCGCGACAGACCTTGCACTTCATTCACTGACCGCCCGAGATGACGGGTCGAATCTCGACCGTGTCGGTGTCTTCGAGGAGCGCGTCGCCCGGCACCAGGGTCCCTTCTCTGATCACGAGGACCGATTCTCGGTGCACGTCGAACTGCTGAAGCAGCTTGACCACGGAGATGGGCCCCTTGACGTCGATCTCTCGGCTCGGATTTCGCAGCAATACCTTCACGGGGCCCGATCCTAGAGATGCGAAGGCGGGACTCAGCCCCTACGAGCGAGACGTTTTGCGTCTTTGGTTGCTCGCTTGTCGGCCTTCTTGGCCTTCTTCTGCGCCTTGATCTGCTGCTGATGGGTGATGTCGAGGTGCTCGATGACGATCTTGTCGCCCGGCTTGGTCTTCGACAGGTCGATCACTTCGGTCTTGGTGGTGACCGACTTCATCATGCGGAGCGCCATGAGGGCGCCCGACGACATGATCAATGACTTGCTCTGACCGGTGAACGAGCGCCGGACTCCCCAGACGAGGACCTTGCGGAACATGCTCAGAGCCGCCTGATCTCGACGACGGTGCTCTGGCGCTTGCCGTTGCGCTTGCCCAACACGTAGATGATCAGCATCAACAAGACGGCGAAGGCCGTGCCGGCGACCGCCGCCTTCTTCTTGGAGTCGTTGGCGACGTCGTCGACCTGGTCGGCGATGTCACGGAACTTCGCCTCGATGTCGGCGGGCGAGATCTTGGTCGAGTCGGTCATGAAAGCACTCGTTTCTTCGAACGGCTGAAGAGGGCGAAGATGATGCCGATGGCGGCGATCAACCCCACGATGGTGATCAGGTAGGGCAGCGTCGAAGCGAGGCTGTCTCCCTCGAACACCTGCTGGAGTAGTCGAAGAATACCCATGCCGAGGAAGAAGACCCCGAGGAACACGAAGACCGCCCCGGCGAGACCCCAAGCCAGGAACCCGCCGAGCGACTTGAGCGGCTCGACTGTTTCCTGCTTGGCGTATCCCACCAGCATCGTCTGAATTTCTTTCGCCCCATCGAGCGGGTTTGCCTTGGCCATCGCGGCCTCGCTTTCTGTCCCACACCGTTTGCTCGACGAGTGTAGGCGCGAACGGGCCGTCCCCTCGGGGATCATCAGGTCGTTTGTCTGCTGGTCAGGAACTGAGCCGGAACTCGAGCGTTGCGGCGGTGGCCTCGAGTTGCTCGGCGAGCAGCAACGCTCGCTCGGCTGCCGTGCGCTTCTCGAGCAATTCGTAACGATCGAGTTCTCCCAACGGAGACAGGGCTGCGACCTGGAACGTGGCGATGGCCGGGTCGTCGTCGAAGGTGGGCGGCACGCCGGTGTTGATGCCGTGACGCTCGAAGACCGACCGGCACAGATCGAACATGGAGAACATCTCCGTCAGAGCATCGCCGGTGCACGTTGGGCCCTCGAGATCGGGAAGCCATTCGACGTCGGCCATCGGGTAGGGATCGTCGGGCAACCAGCGAGCGATACGGAAGCGGTCGGTACCGACACAGAGCATGGTGGAACGACCGTCGGGGAGATCTTCACGCCGAACGACCCGAGCGACGGTTCCGATCGATGTTCGAACTTCGCCGGCCGCTCCACCGACGTCGCTCCCCCGCTCGATCAACACGACGCCGAACTGGCCGTCGGCTCCGACGTCGCTTGCGAGCTGCCGATAGCGCGCCTCGAAGATGTGCAGCGGCAGGTACATCGTCGGGAGCAGTACCGAGGTGAGCGGGAACTGAGGGAGGCGGCTGGTCATGGCGGTCAATCGCCGGTGTCGGAGGTGGGGCTGTCGGCCTCTGGCAACTCGTTGACGATCGGCGCGATCGGCGACAGGTCTGCGAGCGGTGTGCCGGCAGGGTAGGTGGCGAGTTGTTCCACGAACGGCTCTTGGAGTGCTCGGATCCGTTCGTCTTGGCCCGCGAGTTCACCGTTGACGACGTAGGCGAACGTGAGCGTCGTGCCGGCCTCACGAGGAGAGGTGACATAACCCGAGAGTGCAGTCACGTCGTTGAGCGTGCCGGTCTTGGCGTAGACGTTGCCCGTGGCCGGCGTGTCGACATAGCGGGTGCTGAGGCTGCCGCGCACTCCCCCGATCGACAGGCCCTGGGCGAACGAGGAGGTCGGTCCGGCGGCGAGCAGGACATCGGTGAGCAGTTGGCAGGTGAGGGTGGTGTCTTCGCTCAGGCCGGAGCCGTCGAGCAGGTTGACACCGAGCATCGAGTACCCGCGTTCGGTCAGTGCTGCCATCATCGATTGGGCGCCGGCCGCCGTGCTTCCGACACCTTGCTGGGTGAGCCCGATGTGTTTCAGGAGGATCTCGGCCCCGAAGTTGTTGCTGTAGCTGTTGATGTGGGTGGTCAGCTCACTGAGTGGGGGCGACACGATCGCACCGAGCACGGTGGCTTCACCCGGTGTCGGTGCGGAACCGCCGGCTGAGACCGTGACTCCACGCTCGGCCAAGAGCCCGGCGAAGACGTCGGCCGTATGGGCTGGCGGGTTGTCGGTCGGAACCCGGGGTCGGAAGCTTCCGGTGTACGTCTCGGGCCAGCTGACGAAGGCCTCGTTGACCGCAAGGGCCGAAAGAGGGCCGGACTGCTGCGTGTCGATCAACCGGACAGCCCAGGGGCCGTACCGCTCTTGATCGAACAGGGAGTCGTCGCCGAACAGTGAGCCGGTGACCGACGTGATGCCCGCCGCTGCGACCTGATCGGCGAGTGCTTCGAGCCGGGTGTGGGCCCGACCGTCTTGGTCTTCGAACTGGGTCCACCAGTTGTCGGTGGAGAGGAAGGGGTCGCCGCCGCCCACGAGGAACAGATCTCCCTGCAAGACGCCGTCGACGACCGAGCCGGTCGAGCGGAGTTCGGTGGTGAAGGTGTGGTCGGGGCCGAGCAACTGCAAAGCGATGAACGTGGTGAGGATCTTCTCGTTCGACGCGGGCACGACCGGCAGTTCGGCGTTGGTCGTGCTGATCAGTCGGCCGTCGACGGTGACGATGAGGCAGGTGTTCGGGGTCGAGCCGGCGAGGACGGTGTCGATGGCCGGTTGGATCGCATCGTCGGCGATCGGTGCCTGCAGAGTGCGAGGGATTCGACGAGCCGAGAGGACGGGGGTCGACAAGCTGCGCTCATAGAGGATCGGTTCGGACCGGGCCTCGTCGATGTCGGCTTGATCAGCGGCTCGCCACGAGAGCCCAGCGACCAGAATCAGCAAGACGAGAGGCAGGTAACGGCGTACATGGTGGACGGGCAACATCTCGGCAGAAACCTAGCAGGCGTCTCCCGACCTTCGATGACCGGGCGGTGTCGATACACCTCATCAGCCGTCGAGCCCTCATCGACACCGGCGCTGTCGATAAACCTCATCAACTGTCGATACACCTCATCAGCCGTCGACAAACTGTGAACCCCGCCGTGATCAGGCTTGGCCGGAGCGCCGGGCGTACTCGTAGAGGTGTTCGAGTGCGGTGACGGCTCGGTTTCCGGTGGCATAGCAGAGACGACCGGATGCTCGGACCGCTGCCGGGCCGGCGTTGTCGGGGTCGGCGACGGCGAGTTCGGTGGCGGTCATGATCGGCTTGCCGGTTGCCGTGGAGATCTCGGCTGCGGCCTCGGCGAAGCGGGCGTCTTGACGCTCGTGGTAGGCCACGATGCGCTCCAGGCCGTGGTCCGGGTAGTAGCTGCCTTCCTTCATCATCCTGGCCTGATTCGACTGGATGCCGAGGCCGAGGTAGACGATGGCATCGACGTCGGGATGGTTTGCGATGATCGACATGACCACGGGGATCGTGTCGCGCGTTTCACCGCCGGCGAGGTCGACTGGGTTGTTGCGGCTCCAACGCGGCGGGAGATGCTCGTCGATCTGGGCAAGCAGATCGTCGGGAAGCGTCATCAGATCGAGCGAGCTCGAGTGGATCGCGTCGGCGGTGACGACGCCCCAACCGCCGGCCGTGGTCATGACGACCACGCGGTTGCCCTTGGGCAGCGGCTGGGTTGCGAAGGTGGCGGCGGTCTCGAAGGCTTCCTCGACGGTGGCGGCGCGGATGACGCCTGCCTGGCGCATCGCACCGTCGAACACACGGTCGTCGGTGGCGAGGCTGCCGGTGTGGCTGGCAGCGGCCCGGGCTCCCCCGGCCGTTGCGCCGCCCTTCACGATGACCATCGGCTTCTTCGAAGCGATCGATTTGATGCGCTCGTAGAACTCGCGTCCGTCCTGGATGCCCTCCACGTAGGCGAGGCCGACGGCAGTGGCGTCGTCGTCGGCGTAGAAGTCGAGGTAGTCGGCGACGTTGACGGCGGCTGCGTTGCCTGCGCTCACCGCTCGCGAGATGCCGACACCGGTGGCTCGTGACCAGTTCAGGAACGACGAGACGAAGTTGCCCGACTGCGAGGCGACGCCGATGCGACCGGCCGGAGGATATGGGGCCACGATCTGGGCGCACAACGACGCCGGGGTGGAGACGACCCCCTGTCCGTTCGGGCCGGCAAGCAAGATGTCGAGCTCGTCGGCGAGGGCAACGAGGTCGTGCTGGGCCGCGATGCCTGCCTCTCCCGCCTCGCCGTAGCCGGCGGAGGTGACGAAGGCGGCCTTGATTCCCTTGGCGGCACAGGACCGAAGGAGGTCGGCGTTTGCCGCCGCGGGCGTGCAGACGAAGACCAGGTCGATCTCGCCATCGGGCAGATCGGCGATGTCGGCGACCGATTGGATCCCGAGCACCTCGGCGCCATCACGGTTGGTGGCGAAGACCTTGCCCTGGTAGCCGTTGGCCAGGATGTTGTGAAGGCTGACGAAACCGAACTTGCCGGGGTGGGTCGAGGCACCGGCGACGAGAACGCCACGGGGCTCGAAGAGGGCGGCGAAGTGTGCGGGCGATGTGGTGTTCGACATGTCAGGCTTCCTCGGTGATCTCGACCAGGGCGTCGACCGCCACGGGCGCACCGTTGTTGATGAGTACGGGGTTGAGGTCGATCGAGGCCAGGCCCGGCGACTCGACCGCTGCGTTCGACAGAGAGACCAACACCGAGGCCAGCGCAGCGCGGTCGACTTCGGCCTCGCCGCGGAATGCACCGAGGAGGTCTTGGGTCGAGAGCTCGTCGATCATCTCGTTGGCGTCGTGCTCGGTGATCGGCACCAGCCGGATGGTGACGTCGGCGATGGCCTCGGCCAGGATCCCGCCCACCCCGAGGAGCACCGTCAACCCGAACTGAGGGTCGGTGGAGACACCGCAGATGAACTCTCGGTTCGACTTCACCATCGGGGCGACGAGCAGCGAGACCTCCCCGTCTTCGGGGGTGGCCGCAGCGAGGAGTTCGGTGCTGTGCGCTCGCACGTCGTCGGCCGAGCCGAGACCGAGTCGAACCAGCCCCCGCTCGGTCTTGTGGGCGATCGCATCGCCGTTCAGCTTGACCACCACCGGGAAGCCGACATCGGACGCCGCCTCAGCGGCGGCATCTGCGGTGTCGACCACGTGTTCGGCGAGAAACGGGATGCCGAACGGGGTGAGCAGTTCTTTGGATTGCTGTTCTGACAGCGTGCGACTCATGGCGGCGACTGTATTCCATACCGCGGGCCTTGCATGAAAGCCGACCCGGTCTGCCGCCTCGACTGGCGGTGACGCTCAGCTGGGGAGCTGGGCGACGTGGTGCCAGTGGTCGTGGATCGTCGCCACGAGCTGGACCAGTTCGTCGGGGGTGTCTGGCTTGACGAAGTAGGCGTTGGCGCCGTTGCGGTACGCAGTGTCGATGAGTCGCTGGTCTCGGCTGCCGGACAGAACGAGCACGGGGATCGAGGTGGTGCGGTCGTTTTCGCGGATCTCGGCCAGCACGTCGGTGCCGGCAATGTCTGGCAGGTTCAGGTCGAGCATGATCAACGATGGCAGCTCGGCGGTGGCGTCGAGATGATCGAGGGAGGATCGCCCGTCGTCGACGAAAAGGAGTTCGACGCCGATCTCCGCGTTGGCCACGGCACGCACCATGAGCTGACGGTCGAGGGGCTCGTCTTCGACGATGAGCCAGGTCGGTTGGTTCTGAGGCACGTTCGAGTTCACGGTTTCACCAAGGGGGAGGATGCCGAGACTCTAGTCAGCTTTCCGAGAATTCGCCGAGACCGCGACCGCGCTCACGGTTCCAGTGCGGCTCGGATGAAGGCGCGCATGTGAGCGAACCTTCGCTCCAGTTCCTCGGGGCTGTAAGGGTCGATGTCGATGAGCCCGCGCAGCATGGCGTGATCGGAGAAGTAGGTGAGAAGCGCGCCGTACCCAGTCAAGACAAGATGCTCGGCGTCGTGCTGGCGGAAGACACCCAGACCCATCTCGCGCCGGAAGAACTCGACGGCTCGCTCGTAGTACGGCCGAAGGGCAAGACCGAGATCGAATCCCAGATGGCTCTCTTCGGTGAGCGCCTCACGTCGAACGATGACGACGATCTCCGGGTTCGTGACGAAGAAGTCGAAGCTGACCTTCAAGACGTCGTCGACTCGTTCCCACCCACTCGACGGTGTCCCGGGCGCCGGCCGTTCGAGGCGATCGCCCCAGTCCAGCAGCGCCTCGGTGAGAACCTCTCGATAGATCGCTTCTTTGGACGCGAAATAGTGGAGGAGGCTCGGGCGGCGAATGCCGACGCCGGCTGCGATGTCGTTCAGCGACGTTCCCTCATAGCCCTGCCGGGCAAAACACGAACGTGCTTCACGAAGAATCACGTCTCGGGTTGAGGCTTCACTCACGATTCCCGACACTATCGGTCCATGGAGATCATCGCCGCTCTGTTCATGGACGACATCGCACTACGCCAGGAGCCAGGGCCAACCACCCGAATCGACCTGTCTGGTATCCAGTTTTCGGGCCCTGCGCCGGCTCCGGTTCCCTGCACGATCGCGCCACACCTCGTCGTGTTGGTCTGGAACCCTCCGAGCGGCAACGAGGTCGCTGCACTCGAGACGGTCTTCCACATGGCCGACGACGACGGAGGGGTCGATCGCCTCGCCGATCCCGTCGCTCGCAACGTCCAACCACTCCAGATCGAGCCGGGCAAGTTCAACTACCGGTTGATTCGGGCCGAGCTGCCCTTCGAGGACTACACGACCGTGATCGCCTCGATCCGGATCGACACCGGCGAGTATCGAACGGTGCCGTACACCCTGCTTCCGCCCGTCAGCTGAACGGTTCGCCCGAGCCGTTCTCGGTCAGCTCCGGAACATCACGCTGATCCGGGCCGAGGCGCCCGCAGCCTTGGGAACGGCGTGTTCCCAGTGCTGTTGCATCGAGCCTCCCATGACGATGAGGTCACCCCAGCCGAGTTCGAAGCGCCGTGCGTCACCGCCGCCGTGCGGCCGAATCGCAAAGGTGCGAGCTGCGCCCAGCGAGACGATCGCCACCATCGAATCGTGGCGGTCGACGACCTTGTCTCGATGCCAGGCAACCGAGTCTCGACCGTCTCGATAGAGGTTTGCCTGGATGCGGCGCAGTGGTCGGCCGTAGTGCTCGCCGAATCGGTCGGCCAGGACATCGAGCCGGCTGGCGATTGCTGCCATCGACGCTCGGCCGCCGCTGTCACCCGTGTGGCTGTCTCCCGTGTGGCTGTCTCCCGTGTGGCTGTCTCCCGTGTGGCTGTCTCCGGCGTGGCTGTCGTGGGGCTCGTCGTCGGAACGTGACCAGATGAGACGCGGTACCACGACGATGTTTTCGTACATCGGCCGGGTGGCGTGCTTCCAGGCGAGGGTGTCGTGGAGCTCGTCGAACCAGGCGTCCGCGCCGGGGAGCCACCCGCTGGCATGGTCGATCCACGCACCACGTCCGAGGTCGGTGTGGGTGAGGGGGCCAACCTGGAGAGGGCACCCGGGTTCACCCATGGTGAGGAGGGAACCCTGCATCGCCGGGCGGGTGACCTCGATGGCGCGCTGTGCGAACATGTGTTCGAGTCTAGGGCGAGTCGACTCGAGCGGCCACCCTCGATCGATCCCGGCGGGTGGCGTCGTGGGAGCGAGTTGCGAATCGAAACCAACTCGTCTACCTTGCCGCCGATGGCTCAGACGACTCCCCCGACTGCCTGCTCGATCGCGGCGACGCTCGACGTCATCGGCGACCGCTGGACCTTCCTGGTGCTGCGTGACCTGTTCCGCGGCGTGCGTCGATTCTCCGACCTCGTCGACGATCTGGGGATCGCGAAGAACCTGTTGTCCGACCGTCTGAAACGACTCGTCGAGCACGGGATCGTCGAGAAGGTGCCATATCAGGACCGCCCGGTTCGCCACGAATATCGCCTCACGGCGAAGGGGGCCGACCTCTCACCCGCGCTCATCGCTCTCATGCGGTGGGGAGACGAGTGGTACAGCGAGGGCGAACCACCGGTGGTCCTCGTGCACGAGACCTGCGGTACGCCACTCGAACAGCACGTCCGCTGCCCCCACTGTGACGAACTCGTCAGTCCGGGCAAAGTCCGAAGCCAGCAACATGATCACCCATCCACACCCACCTCTGCCGAGAGAGCGCAACGATGACCATCGACATCCATACCCAGCCACTGCCGACCTCGAGTGTCGAACCGGCAGCGGGCGGTCTCGACGCGGCGGCAGCCCATGCGCTCGGGTCGCTGACCACCGACGAGCTCACCGCTCGGGCTCGCTCCGTCCGAGATGCCCAGTTCGGCAATCGAGTGACGTTCTCGCCCAAGGTGTTCATCCCGCTGACGATGCTGTGCCGTGACCAATGCGGTTATTGCACCTTCGCCCAGCCACCGGCTCGTCTCGATGCCCCGTTCCTCGAACCCGCCGAGGTGCTCCGAATCGCCAGGCAGGGCGCACGCGCTGGT
>RCMY010002079.1_pt1 | contig 18285 bp, 16 predicted proteins | sample 2041341 | NCBI WGS metagenome assembly RCMY01 (sample SAMN09708234, study PRJNA481090) | Marine sediment metagenome, whole genome shotgun sequencing project. | reverse complement strand
GGAGGAGGCGCAGGTGGACATCGGCCGCTACGTCGCAGGCAAGCTGGCCGATTATGAGACCAATGGCGCCACGTCCATGTGCGTCAACCTGCCCGAGGTGCCCGCACCTTCACCGCAGGACCACAGGATCGTCCACCTGCACCACAATGTGCCCGGTGTGATGGCCCGCCTGAACAATTTGTTGGCCACGCACAACATGAACATCCGGTCGCAGACGCTGTCCACCCGCGGCCATCTCGGCTACGCGGTCACCGACGTCACCGGCATCGCGCCAAAGGATCTGTTGGTGGAGTTGGAGGCCCTCGACGAAACCGTCCGCGTCCGGATGCTGTAACACTCGGGGATCGGCAGGCCTTCAGCTTGTGCGGTCGGCGATTTCGCGGAAGTGGTCTGCGAGGTGGTGGGTGCCGAATCGTTCGTCGATGGCGTCGTGGGCGAGGCCTTCGGCGAAGAACTGGGCGAGGCTGGCGGGCCTCTCACCCAGTCGTGAAGCCAGCCATACGCTGGCCGAGATGGCTTTGCGGGGCACGGTCGCCATGCGCGGATTCCTGCCCAACGCCTCGAACGCCAGCCGGGCCATCTCCGGGTAGGTGAGGACGTCGGGGCCGCCGACGTCCCAGGAACCGCTGGCGTCGCCCATTTTGTCGACGCAGAAGCGTGCCAGGTCGGCGCCGTGGATGGGCGCCATCCGCGTTTCGCCGGGCGGCAGTAGAACGAGGCCGCGTCGCGCCATCTCGAGGAAGTCGCTGACGTCGGAGAAGTAGCCGGATGGGTTGACGAGCTGGTGGGACACCTCGGAGCGGCGGAGCGCCTCGGCGAAGGCGGTTTTGGCCCGGAGCAGGAGGGACCGTCCGATCTCGGCGTGCATGGCGTTGACGAACAGGAAGGAGCGCACACCCTCCTGCTCCGCATCGGCCAGCAGATGCAGGTTTGCCAGGAAGTCGACGTCCCACGGACTCGCCTTCTGACGCGTGACGCCGAGGGCTGACACCACACGGTTGGCGCCGCGGCAGATCCCCGAGACGAAGTTCGGGTCCGTGACCTGGCCCTCGACCCACTCCGCAACCATCCCCGTCAGGGCCGGAGCGCCGTGGGGACCTGGTTGCTCTGCGCGACCGCGGGATCGAACCACTGCTCTGACGTCGTACCCGCGAGCCTTGAGTTCGGACACGATGTGGCGCCCCAGGTAGCCGGTTGCACCGGCAACGACGACGGACTCCACGTGTCCCTCTCCTTCTGGTCGGTGAGGCTCAGGCGTTGCCCAGAATCTCCATGACGATGTCGTGCAGCGGACCATTGGTGGCAAGAGCTCCGGGACCGTCGACGCCTGGCGCCCCTTCCACGTTCGTGAAGCGGCCTCCCGCCTCGCGGACGATGATGTCCAGGGCAGCCATGTCGTAGAGCTCCAGGTCCGGTTCGCAGGCGATGTCGACGGCGCCCTCGGCCACCAGCATGTAGCTCCAGAAGTCGCCGTAGGCCCGGGTCCGCCAGCACTGGCGCATGAGATCAATGAAGCCCTGGCCGCGGGAGGTGGAAACCCAGCCGGCGATGTCCGAATAGGACAGTGAAGCGTGTTCCAGTTCCTCAACGCGGCTGACCCGAACCTCCGAGGCATTCATCAGTGTCTTGCCGGTGTGTGCCCCACCGTTCAGGCTGGCCCACCACCGGCGGCTGAGAGCTGGCGCGGTCACCACTGACGCCACCACCTCACCCTCCACCTGGAGCGCGATGAGGGTGGCCCAGACAGGGACGCCGCGCAGGTAGTTGGCGGTGCCATCGATGGGGTCAATGATCCAGCGCCGAGGACTTTCCCCGGTATCCGACATCTCCTCGCCATGCACCGCATCGCGGGGGCGTGCCTTCGCCAGCGTGCGACGAATCGACTCCTCGACGGCGGTGTCAGCTTCCGTCACGGGGCTGTTGTCCGGCTTGCTCTCGAAGCGGAGGTCAAGAGCCTTGAAGCGGTTCATCGACAGGGAGTCCGCATCGTCTGCGAGCATGTGCATGAGACGGACATCATCGGTCAGGTTCTTCGACTGGGCCATGGGCACCAACCTATCGAAGGTGATCAATGCTCAGGTGAAGGCGCGCTCCATGCGTCGGAATGAGGCCAATCGTGACGCATCGAGACGGCCGTCGGCCACGGCCGCGTCGAGGGCGCAGTCCACGGCACCCGTCTCGTGGTGACACCCGCGCGCGCACTGAGCCGCGTACTCAGTCAGGTCGCCGAAGGCGGCCACGATCGAAGAGGTCTTCACATGGCTGATGCCAAATGATCGGACCCCGGGAGTGTCCACGATCCAGCCGCCACGGGGGAGTGGGATGGCCAGGGCCGAGGTGGAAGTGTGTCGCCCCTTCCCTGTCAGGTCACTGACCTCGGCGACGGCACGGTTGACGCCCGGCACCAGGGCATTCACCAGAGTGGATTTGCCCACCCCGGAGTGTCCGACCAACACGGTCGTGTGATCGGTGAGGATGTCGTGGACCGGGGACAGGTCCGAGCCGGGACGGGTTGTGATGATGGGGACATCCAGCGGGCTGTAGGCGGCCACCAGCTCATCGGGGCTCGCAAGGTCCGCCTTGGTGAGGCACAGGATGGGCGACACCTTGGCGTCGAAGGCCGCCACCAGGATGCGGTCGATCATTCCCATGCGCGGCTCGGGATCGGCCAGGGCCGTGACGATCATCAGCTGGTCTGCATTGGCCACGATGGGGCGCTCGAAGGTGTCGGAGTCGTCGGCGCTGCGCCGCAGGATGGTCCGACGCTCCGCCACTTCGACGATGCGGGCCAGCGTTCCCTCATGCCCGGAGGTGTCGCCGTCCAGCGTCACGACGTCTCCGACGATGACGCCCTTGCGGCCGATGACCCGGGCCTTGGTGGCGGTCACGACGACGTTGTTCTCCAGAAGGCAGCGGTAGCGGCCACGATCAACGGTGATGATCCGCGCCTTTGGCGCACCGTCATAACTGGGCCGCTCCTTGGTGCGGGGCCGGCTGTGCTTGCGGGGCCTGTCGAAGCCTCCGTGGTCATCGGCACCCAGAGCGCCCCGGCGCGCCATCAGGCGCCCACCGCGGCGCGCCAGTCAGCCTCGAAATCGGGCATCGTCTTGGCAACGCAGGCCAGGTCGGTCACGGCGAGATCAGGAACACGCAGGGCAATCAGCGCTGCGGCATGCACCATGCGGTGATCCGCATACGTCTCGAAAGTGGTGGCGAGGAGCTTCTCCGGTGTGGCAGTACCCTCGATGATCAGTCCGTCCTTCGTCTCCGTCGCCGAGATGCCGAGCCGGGTGAACTCCGTGACCAGCGCTGCGAGCCGATCCGTCTCATGTCCACGGATGTGCGCGACACCCCGGATTTGCGTGGTCCCCTCGGCGAACACTGCCAGAGCCGCGACGACGGGGGTGAGTTCGGACGCATCGTGCAGGTCCACGTCGATTCCCTGGAGCCGTTCGGGGCCGTGCAGCGTGACACCGTGTTCAGCACTTTCCACCCGAGCGCCGAATCGTCGAGCAACGTCGAGGAACAATCCGCCGGCCTGCTGAGTGTGTACCGGCCAACCCACAATGGTGACCGATCCCTGCGTGAGCGCGGCGGCCGCCAGGAACACCGAGGCATTCGTCAGGTCCGGCTCGATTGCCATGTCATGTGCGGCGATGGGGCCGGGGTGGACCTGCCACGTGTCGTCGTCCACCTCATCCACCTGCACGCCATGGGACCGCAACATGTGCACGGTCATGCCGATGTGGGGGCGGGAGGGAACGCTCGCACCCACCTGCTCTATCCGCAGTCCATGGGGAAGGCGCGCCCCCACCAGGAGCAATCCCGAGATGTACTGGCTTGTGGCGGAGGAGTCAACCTCCACCACCCCACCCGGGGTCCGGGATGGCGTCACGGTGAAGGGCAGCGAGTCAGACTCGACGCCCGCGCCCAGCTGACGCAGTGCCTCCAGCAGGCCTGCCATGGGGCGATTGCTGGCATGCTCATCCCCGAAGAACAGCGTCGCTCCGTCTGTGAGGAGGGCCACGGGTGGCACGAACCGCATGACGGTGCCGGCCAGCCCGCAGTCGATTCCCTCAGGCACTGGTGTGAAGTTCATGGGCGGTGTGATCCGCCACCCAGCGCCCGCACTGCCCTCCACAGTGACGCCGAGCCGGGACAACGCCGCCAGCATGAGATCGCTGTCGCGGCTGACCAGCGCGCCCTCGATCTGGCAGGGTCCGTCAGCCAGGGCTGCGAGGACGAAAGCGCGATTCGTTTCAGACTTGGAACCGGGGACCCTCACCTCTGCGGTGACGGGCCCCCGGGCGAACGGAAGTGGGTGTGACATCAAGAAGTCACGGACTCCAGCTTCTTGCGCAGCTTCTTGGTCTTCTTGGCCGCAGTTCTGCTGAGTTCGTCCTTCTTCTTGTCGGCCTTTTTGACGGCCTTCTTGGCACTGCTCGACAGGTCATCCCCAGCATCGGAGATCTTCTTCTCGGCGGCCTTTGCAGTTTGCTCTGCGCGCCACCCGAGGCTGGGCTGCCCCTGGGTGTCACGCGCGGCCAGGATGGAGGCACCCAGGAGCGCGAGGCTCGTCAGCACCGCGGGTCGTGCCGCGGCTTTCTCATCCTTGGACGCATCCTTCGAGGGGAGAGCGATAGCAAGGTTGAGAATGCTGGACTTGGCCAGCAGGAGAGCGCCCAGACGGCGCCCGAGACCGGTGGCGAACATCACGCCTCCAGCAACCTGCGCGGCTCCGCTCACGCGAACCCACGTCTCGGTGGATTCGGGGATCGAGGAGGAGTAGGGGGCCGGCACGACACGCTGCAACAGCGGTACGACCTTCTCAGTGAAGGCCTCGGCCTCGGCGGCACATTCGGATGGCTTGCTCACCTTCTTGACGCCGTCGATGACGAAAGCGCTGGCAAACAGGCTGCGGGCAACAAAACGCAACAGACTCATGGAAGCAAACATACCCACTCGGTCGACCACTTGCAGCGCAGCCGCCCTAGATTGGGTACATGTGTGGGCGTTATGCAGCCATGGCCGATCCCGACGAACTTGTTGAGGAGTACCGACTGGATGAGGTGACCGACGAGGGAGCACGTGCCTGCGTGCCGCGCTACAACATCGCGCCCACGGACACGGTGCCGGCGATCGTGGAGCGCCCGACGGAGCTGGGACACGTGAGGAAGTTGGTGGGGCTTCGCTGGGGGCTGGTGCCCAGCTGGTCAAAAGATATGTCATCCGGCGCTCGCATGATCAATGCCCGGGTGGAGACGGTCACCGAGAAACCTTCCTTCCGCAAGGCCATGTCCTCTCGACGGTGCCTGCTGCCTGCCCTGGGTTATTACGAGTGGCGCAAGGAGACCGACGGCGGCAAGCCGGTGAAACAGCCTTATTTTCTGGCGCCGAAGGATGGATCGCTGGTGCACATGGCTGGCCTCTACGAGTTCTGGAAGGGGCCACAGGGGTGGCTGGCCTCCACCTCCATCATCACCACCTGTGCCACCGACGAGCTCGGATGGGTCCATGACCGGATGCCCATGACCGTGTCGGACAGGGATGCCTGGCTTGATCCGTCGTTGACGGACGGGGAGGCCGCCCGCATCTTGCTGGGTCCTCTTGAACTCCTGCGACCCACCAGGGTCTCCCGGGCTGTGAACAACGTCGCGCATGATGGTGAGTCGCTGCTGCAGCCGGTCGACGGAGAAGATCGGCGGGAATAGACCCGCGCCATTGCCCGTTGAAATGTGCATGGCTCTCACGGCGGACATCGGCGTCACGGACAGAAGCGTCGCTGAGCGGTTCCCGGCGCTATCCTCGTTCCTGATGAACGTCGATGCCACTGACCTCGCTCCGGACGGCCTGGCCGCCCCGGCTGCTGAGGACGCCTTTGAAACCGAGGCGCTCAGCCACCTCGACAAGCTCTACGCCGCCGCGCTGCGCATGACACGCAATCCGGCCGACGCCGAGGACGTCGTCCAGGAGGCCTATGCCAAAGCGTTCGCAGCCCAGTCCACTTATCGGCCCGGCACCAACCTGAAGGCCTGGCTGTACCGCATCCTCACGAACACCTACATCAACACCTACCGCAAGGCGGCTCGGTCACCGAAGACGAGCTCCGGGGCCGATGTGGAGGACTGGCACCTGGCCCGCGCAGCATCACATGACTCCTCGGGTCTGCGCTCCGCGGAGATGGAGGCGTTGGACCAAACCCCCGATTCCACCGTCTCGGATGCCATGGCCGGGCTTCCTGAGAACTTCCGGATGGCGGTCTACCTCTCCGACGTTGAAGGATTCTCCTACAAGGAGGTCGCCGACATCATGGGGACGCCGATCGGCACTGTCATGAGTCGGCTGAATCGGGGACGGGCTCTGCTGCGCCAGGCGTTGGCAGGCTATGCGTCCGAACGAGGCATCGCTCGCCCTTCACAGGACTCCCTCTGATGTCTGAGCGCGCCATGTGGAGCCATGATCATGACGAACTCGACGACTGTGTGCGGGCTCTTGAAGCCGTTCACGCATTTCTGCACCACGAGCTGGCAGAATCCGACGCCGACCTGATTCGTATTCATCTCCATGCCTGTGAGCAGTGCATGGAGAGCTTTGACATCGAGTCCACGATCACCGAGATGATCCGACGCAGTCAACCGGCCCCCGCGGTGCCAGACACCCTGGCCGCGCGAATCACGGTATTGCGGCGCCGGCCCCAGCGATGAGTGTTCTGAAATGAGGAACCCCCGCTCCTGAACAGGAGCGGGGGTTCTTCGTTCTCCGACGGTCAGGCGTTGGGACGCTTGCCGTGGTTGGCCTTGTTCTTGCGGCGTGAACGACGCTTGCGTCCGGTCTTGCCCATGGTGACTCCTCGGGGTTGCTGTGGTGGTACGGACCAATAGTGCCAGAACTTGGCCGAGTATGTCTGATGAGCCACCGGAGGGAAGTGATGGCAAAGTATCCCCATGGTGCTTTCACATCTCGACGAACTGACCAATGAGGAATGGCTCTCGGCCTTCGTCTCCCAGTGGCACCTGCTGGCTGATCTGAGTTTTTCCGACCTTCTTCTCTGGCGCCCGGACGAATCGGGTGAGCGTTTTGTGTGCATTGGCCAGATCCGTCCCGTGACGGGTCCCACGGCACTGGAGGACGATGTGATCGGTGAGACGATCGTTCATGAACTGGACCACGCAGTGACGGCGGCTTTCATGACCGGGCAGATTGCCGAGACCAGTGACAACGAGTTGAGCGCCGGGATCCCCGTCGATGTGTGGGCAGTACCCATCATGCGAGGTGGAGCCTGCATCGCAATCCTGGAGCGTCACACCAACCTCATGGGGTTGCGGGCGCTCGGGGCGCTGGAAGAGAACTACATGGAGGCTGCCGGTGTGTTGACCTCAATGCTGCTGGAGGGCCAGTTCCCCCTGACGTCCACCATGGACAAGGCGTTGGCCCCCAAGGTGGGTGACGGCGTCGTTCGCGTTCAACCAGATGGTCTCATCAGCTATGCCTCGCCCAACGCCATCACTGCCTATCGGCGTTTGGGAGCCCAGGGCGACATTGAGGGGGAGAACTTCGGGGATCTGACGCGACGGCTCCGCCAGGGCGTCGAGACCGTCGGACAGACAATGTTCACGGATGTCCGGCAGCAGCGCGCGATCATGTTCGACGTCGAGCAGTCGCGCGCCTCGATGCGGTTTGTGCTGCTTCCCCTTGTGGTGGGCGACATATCTGTGGGCATGGTGGTGTTGTGCCGTGACACGACCGATCTGCGCCGCCGGGACCGCATGCTGGTCACCAAGGACGCCACCATCCGGGAGATCCATCACCGCATCAAGAACAACCTCCAGACAGTGGCGGCACTACTGAGGATGCAATCCCGCCGCATGAAATCAGAGGAGGGGAAAGAGGCTTTGCGCGACGCCATGCGTCGTGTGTCCTCCATTGCGCTGGTGCACGACACCCTCAGTCACACCCTCGAGGAGGACGTGGAGTTCGACGCCGTGTGCGACAGGATCCTGCGCATGGTGGGGGATCTGGCTGCGAGCTCAGGGGAGGTGCGTGCCAAGCGCGTCGGCAGCTTCGGTGTGGTCCCGTCGGCCACCGCCACGTCGTTGGCGATGATGATCACGGAGCTGTGTCAGAACGCAATCGAGCACGGTTTGCAGAGTTCGTCGGGTTCGGTGGAAGTGCGTCCGCTGCTTTCACCCGAGAGGCTGGTGGTGGATGTGGTCGACGACGGTGCGGGCCTACCTGATGATTTCGACATCAACCGTCAGGAAAGCCTGGGGCTTGCCATTATCTCCACCCTGGTCCAGGATCTCGGAGGCTCCATCGAACTCAAGCCGCGTGAGGATGGCAGGGGAACCCGGGCCCGGCTGATCCTCCCCCAGAGGGATTAGGACGGATTGAGCGGTACGTGACTTCTCAGCTGTTGCGAAGTCTTGAGCGAGCGGCGCGACGCTTGATGGCCCTGCGCTCATCCTCGCTCATCCCGCCCCATACGCCGTGATCCTGGCCTGCCTCGAGAGCCCATGCCAGGCACTGCTCGCGAACGTCGCAGCGTTGACAGATTTTTTTTGCGTCCTCGATCTGCTGGAGGGCTGGGCCGGTATTCCCCACGGGGAAGAACAGCTCGGGATCCTCCGTGAGACAGGCAGCCTTGTGGCGCCAATCCATGTGTGTGACACACTCCTTCGATCGGAAGCTCCCAAGAGTCGGGATTCCGTGGGGGTTGGGGGAGAGCGAGAGAAACGTACTCCGACGGGTAACAATAGACAGGCCTTGCCCTCTGTGGGAAGAGTTTCAGGAATATCGTGCAAAATTTGTCCTGATCCCGTTCGCCCGGCAGTCTTCGTGGACATGGGCCTTCTCACACATCTCTTCCAGCCAACTGCCCTGGGGGTAGCCGTGGTCGGCGCCGCCGTCTCCGGATTCGGCATCATCGGTGTCGGCATCGGATCCGTCGCGGCCGCGAACGCGGGTTTCAGCCTGGGAATAGGGGCGGTTCTGCTCGGTTACGGTGCCCTGGTGTTGTTCGGGGCCTGGCTCGGTCTACGACGCAACCCATGGGCCCGGGGGATGATCGTGGCGCCAGCGCTGCTCCACATCGCCACGGCGGTGAGTTTCCTGCAATCCGACGACGCGCCCCAGGTCATCGGGGCGTCGGTGGCGCTCGTCCTCCTGGTGGCGACTGTCGTGGCCGCCGTGCTTCCCAGCACCCGTCAGGCGCTGGGTGGACAGGCGGCCGCTGACTGACGGGCGGTCAGCCCAGGCGGCCTGCGCCTTGGGCAGGCGTGGCTGTGAACCACTCCGGCGCCCGATGGCCAGCAACAGCGAAGGCAGCGGCAATCTCATTCGCAATCCCCTCGCCCTCACCCGCACGGCACAGAGCGATGATGCAGCCACCAAAGCCGCCACCGGTCATGCGCGCCCCCAGCGCACCGGCGGAGCGGGCGGTCTCCACGGCAAGATCCACAGTGTCGACGGTGATCTCATAGTCGTCGCGCATCGAGGCGTGCGAGGCATCCAGCAGGGGAGCCAGGTCCGCGAGGCGTCCCTCCCGGGCCACTTCGTAGGCCTCCAGGGTGCGCGAATTCTCACTGACGACGTGGCGCACGCGCTTGCGCATCACTTCGTCGTCCAGCCGTGCCAGGGCGTCATCAAGATCGGTGACGTCCCTCAGGGCCGGGATGCCAAGAATGGCGGCTGCCTCTTCACAGGACTTCCTGCGGGCACCGTACTCGCCGTCGACATGGCTGTGAGGGGTTTTGGTGTCCAGCACCAGCATCTCGAAGCCCTGTTCCGCCATGGGCAATGGGACATGAACACCCTCGAGCGAGCGACAGTCGAGGAACAGACCGAAGTCCTCCTTGCACAGCGTGCTCGCAGCCTGGTCCAGAAGTCCGGTGGGGGCACCCACGTAGCTGTTCTCTGCCAGGCGGGCAACCTTCGCTCTGTCCATGGGTTCGATGTCGAGGTTGTAGAGGTCGCACATGGCAGCCACGACGGCACACTCGATGGCTGCGGAGCTGGACAGCCCCGCCCCCAGCGGCACGTCTGAGGACAGCACGAGGCTCGTGGGGCCAACCGTGTAACCAGAGGTCTGCAGGGCCCACACAACGCCGGCCAGGTATCCGGACCAGCCGCCTGTGCCCGGCTCGAGCCCGGCCAGGGGAATCTCCACGCGTTCCCGAAGTTCCAACGAGTACATCACCAGGAGATCGTCGCTCCGGCGTCCGGCAGCCACAACAGCCTTCTTGTCCAGAGCGAACGGCAACACGAAACCGTCGTTGTAATCGGTGTGCTCACCAATCAGATTGACCCGCCCCGGGCCGAACCAGAGCCCTTCCGGCTCGACTCCTGTGATCTCGGTGTACGTGGCGCGCAGGTTTTCCGGGTCATTCATTCAAGTCCTCCTCTTCGTCGGGACGGGCCAGCCAGGAGGCCAGCCGCTCGATGGATATCAAATGGGGATCAGTTGCCGAATGCTGCATCGAGCAGCTCGACAGCCTGTGCCAGGTGCACCTTGTGTGATCCGACTGAAGGCGCTGATGCCCAGGGACGCGCAACGCGCTTCATGCTGAGCTTGATGTCCGAGTGATGCGCCACGGAGTTCGAGAGATGGGCCGAGATGAATGGCCAGGGGCCCTGATTGGCGGGCTCATCCTGCACGAACCGGATATCGGTGACATGGGAGTAGCGCGCAAGGATCTCTGCAACAGCTTCGCCCGGCAGGGGGTAAAGTCGCTCCAGGGAGACGATCGCAACCTTGCCGTCAAGCCCGCGCTTGGCGCGCTCCGTGACGAGTTCCCAGCGGATCTTCCCGGAGCAGAGCATGATTTTCTCCACCTGCGACGGATCCTCGATGGTGGGATCATCCAGTGCTGAGTGCCAGGCACCGGAGGTGAACTCCTCGGGCATGGATGCCGCCTGCTTGCTGCGCAACATGGACTTGGGCGTCGCGATGACCACCGGGCGGTGCCAGTTGACGTAGGAGTGCTGGCGCAGGAGGTGGAAGTAGCTGGCGGCCGTGGACGGCTGGCACACTGCGAGCGCGTTCTCGGCGCACAGCTGCAGCCATCGTTCGATGCGGGCCGAGCTGTGGTCGGGTCCCTGGCCCTCGAAACCGTGGGGCAGCAGCAGGACAACGCCGGACTTCTGGGTCCATTTGGCCTGTCCTGACGCCACGAACTCGTCGGCAATGATCTGGGCGCCGTTGACGAAGTCGCCGAACTGCGCCTCCCACAACACCAGTGCGTCCGGTCTGGCCACGGAATATCCGTACTCGAATCCCAGGGCTGCGTATTCGCTGAGCAGGGAATCCCAGACCTCGAATGTGGCCTGGTCCTTGGACAGGTGCTTCAGTGGCACCCACGCTTCACCGGTCACCCGGTCCACGATCGCGGCGAAGCGCTGTGAGAAGGTACCGCGGCGCGAGTCCTGGCCGGCGAGGCGCACTGGTCGGTTCTCCAGAACCAACGAGCCGAAAGCAAGAATCTCTGCGGTCGCCCAGTCGATGGGCCCCTTCAGAATGGCCTCGGCGCGACGCTCCAGCTGTGGCATCACCTTCGGGTGGGCCGTGAAACCTTCGGGGAGTTCCGTGTGTACCCGGGAGATGAGCTCCATGGCCTCCGGGGTGATCTCCGTCAGGCGCTGCGCAGGCTTGGTGGGGTAGTACGGCACGCGGCTGTACTCATCGTCGACCTGGTCTGAGTCCTTGGCGTCGCGGACTTCACGGAACACGTGCTCAAGACGGCTCCGGAAGCGGTTCATGACGTCTTCGGCGTCGGCCACCGAGATGTCACCGCGACCGATCAGGGACTCAGTGTAGAGACGGCGCACGGAGCGCTTCTGCTCAATGAGGTCGTACATGCGCGGCTGGGTGAAGCTCGGATCATCACCCTCGTTGTGACCCCGGCGTCGGTAGCAGATGAGGTCAATGACGACGTCGCGCGCATACTGCTGACGGTAGGCGAACGCGAGGCGTGCAGCCCTGATGCAGGAGTCCGGATCGTCGCCGTTGACGTGGAGGATGGGCGCCGCGATGGATTTGGCCACGTCCGTGCAGTACAGGGAGGAGCGGCTCTCAGCCGGTGCCGTGGTGAAGCCCACCTGGTTGTTGACGACGATGTGGATGGTGCCGCCGGTCTTGTAGCCCCGGATCTGGCTCATCTGCAATGTCTCGAAGACCACACCCTGACCGGCGAAGGAGGCATCACCGTGCAGCAGTAGCGGGAGGACCGGATAGTCGTTGCCACCCAACATGTCCTGCTTGGCGCGGGCGATGCCCTCCACCACCGGGTTCACGGCTTCGAGGTGCGAGGGGTTGGCGGCCACGGAGGTCTTGATGGTGGAGCCATTGGATGCCACGAAGGAACCCTCGGAGCCCAGGTGGTACTTGACATCGCCGGTACCGCTGCGGACGTCCAGCGTGCCATCGAACTCACGGAAGATCTGTCCGTACTTCTTCCCCACGATGTTGGCGAGCACGTTCAGCCGGCCACGGTGGGGCATACCGATGCAGACCTCGTCGAGAGAATCCTCTGCGGCCATCTGGCAGATCTCGTCGAGGAGCACGATCAGCGATTCGCCACCTTCGAGCGAGAAGCGCTTCTGTCCCACGAACTTGGTCTGCAGGAACGTCTCGAAGACCTCGGCCTCGTTCAGCTTGTCGAGGGCGTGCATGTGCTCGTCGTGCGTCAGTGGCTTCCTGGGCACCTCCATGCGTTCCTGGAACCACTCGCGCTGGCGGGGGTCTGTGATGTGCGTGTACTCGATGCCCACCGTGCGGCAGTAGGAGTCCTGCAGGATCGCAAGGATCTCCCGCAGCGACAGGAATGCGCGCTCCTTGGCGAAGAAGGTGCCGACGGCGAACTCGCGGTCCAGATCCCAGATGCTGAGACCGTGGGTTTCCAGCCGCAGGTCCTCGTGGGCGCGCTGCCGGTACTCGAGGGGATCGGTGTCGGCCACCAGATGCCCTAGCGCCCGGTAGGCGTTGATCAACTCAAGGACGCGCCCGGTCTTGCTGACCTGGTTGACGCGATGGGCCGAGACGTCCGATGACCAGCGCAGAGGCTCGTAGGGGATGCGCAGTGCTTCGAAGACGTCGTCGTAGAAACCGTTCTTGCCCAGAAGAAGCTCGTGCATCTCCTTCAGGAACTCGCCGGATTGAGCGCCTTGGATGACCCGGTGGTCGTAGGTGGAGGTCAGCGTTGTCGTCTTCGAGACACCGAGTTCGGTGATCCGGGAGAGCGACGTGCCCTGGTACTCCGCGGGGTAATCGATGGCGCCGACGCCCAGTATCATGCCCTGGCCGGTCATCAGACGTGGGACGGAGTGGTTCGTGCCGATCCCGCCAGGGTTCGTGATTGACGCCGTCGTGCCGGCAAAGTCGGCAACCGTCAGGCCACCCTTTCGTGCACGGTCAATCAGCGCTTCGTAGGCCGCCCAGAACTGGGCGAAGTTGAGGGATTCACAGCCCTTCACGCAGGGCACCATGAGTTGGCGGGAGCCGTCGTCCTTCTTCAGGTCGATGGCGATGCCGATGTTGATCGACGGATTCTCCATCAACGTGGGCTTGCCGTCCACCACGTCGTAGTTGTTGTTCATGCTGGGCACGGATTTGATCGCGCAGACCATCGCATAGGCGATGAGGTGGGTGAAGGAGACCTTGCCGCCCTTGGACGTGCGCAGGAAGTTGTTGATGACCGTGCGCTGGTCGATGACGAGCTTCATCGGGATGGAGCGTACGGAGGTGGCGGTGGGAACCGTCAGCGATTCCTCCATGTTCTTCGCGGTTCGCATGGGTGCGCCGCGGAGTCGCGTGGCCTTGGGTGACTTGCTGCTCGGCTCCGGGCGCAGGGTGGGGTTGGGTGCGTTGGCGGAGAGGCCGGTGCCGCTCTCGACGGTGGCGGACGGTTCCGTGGTGGGCTTGACCGCAGTTTCGGAACTCTTCTTCGGGCCAACCGCAGGAGCCGGCTTCGCGGACACCGGCGTCCGGGGTGCGGAATTCGTCGTGGAGGTCTGGGTCGGTGTCACATCCGCCTTCGGGGCGCCATCCGCGGGCTTGGCGGGGGGAGTCTGCTGATCGGGTGAAGCACCGGCAGCGGGGGGCGTGACCTTGGTCGCCTCGCCGGGAGTCGCAGATGCTTCGTCGGAGAAGAACTCCTGCCACGTCGGGTCGACGGAGGCCGTATCGGCCTCGTATGCCTCCCTCATCTCGTCGATCAGCCAGGAGTTGGCGCCGAAGGATTCCTGTGATTCAGGTGATGACATGTGCGACAGTGGCTGAGCCACGATCCCCTCTGTGAGTCGTTAGCAGGTGGGCAGCTGTGCCCATCGGGAAGCCTATCAAGGGTGGGCGATGCTCGGACCGCTTCCACGCGGTGCGAGACCATCATCCGGGGTCCGCGAAGCTTCGCGTTCGGAGACACCGTCTTGAACCTCGGACGCGGGAGGTGAAGCCGTGGCCCGCCACGCCAGAAGGATTACCTGAATCGTGACTCCCACCAGCAGAAGATTTCGCAGGATCAGCATGGAGGTCTCCAGGGGGGCACCTCCCGGCATGCCCATGATCCCGAAGGTGCCCCAGGGATAGGTGTACTGCGTGAGCCCAGCCACGATGACCAGGATGGCGGTTGCCAGGCGGAGCGGCATCCGCAGCGACTCACTGGAGCGTGACATGACCAGCACGGCCAGCGGACCGGCGAGCCACAGAATGTACTGGGGTGACAGCGTCTTGTTCGCAACGATGGTGGCCAGCACACTGGCCAGCAGCACAAGCAGCATCGCTTCGTGCAGGGCGGGGGACTGTGAGTGGAATCGCCGAAGCAGACGCCAGGAGAGCACAACGGTCAACAGGGCCCAACCCACCATCAGCACGGTGGAGCTCTGGAGCAGCAGTCCGACACCGGGGCCCTGCAGTTCCAATGCGTTGTACTCCGAGAGGAACACTGGCCAGGCATCACTGTCGGTGAACGTGCGCAGGAACATCAGTGGCGTGGCGGGCACCGACTCCATCTGCAGCCCTCTCCGGGACTGCCACACCAGGGGCGAGATGGAGCGCGTCCAGCCGCCGATGATCAGGGAGGACATGCCCAGGGCGACGCCCGCCACGAGAAAACCCACGAGCCTGGCCCGCCCAGTGCCACGGCGCTGCGGATTGGGTGCCAACAGGGGCAGCACCAGCATGGCGGGCCACAGTTTGACGGCTGCCCCCGCAGCCACCAGAGCGCCAGCAAGGTAGGGACGGGCAACCAGCAGCATGCAGGCCCATGCCACGAGTGCAGCCGGGATCAGGTCGAACCTGAAATACATGATGGGGCCGCACGCGCCGGTGAAGAGGATCCAGACGAGGGCGCCCCTGGCATCGTGACGACGAAAGAAACTGCTTGCCACCACGGCATCCAGCAGCAGCATCAGCCCGGCGAACCACTTGAAGTACTGCTCGAATCCACCACCCAGCCAGTAGATACCCTGCAGCAGCCATTGAGCCGGCAGTGGGTATTCGGCCATGATGCCCAACCCGGAAGCCGCCTCGACGCACTGTGCACTGCCCTCGGTGAGTCCCACATCGAAGCACCACGTGTAGTAGCTGTAGTAGGAAATGTCATTGGCCACAAAATTGGCGGCGGGTTGCAACCAGAACCAGATGTTCAACGCGCGAATGGCGATGAACACAAGAATGAGCAACAGCCCTGTGTTGAAGGGATTGCGCCACGGTGCCGAGCCAGCGTCCATGAGAGCCTCACTCAATAATGTCGACGGGACTCGTTGTCAACGAGTTCCGATGGATCGCCGCTGTCGCTTCTGCGGTTCCCGCCCGCAAGCGAACCGCACGCGTGGAAGTATTGATGATTGCAGGCGCTTTCGCAATTGCGAAAGTTCGACGCTCATCAAGCCCACAGACGTGGCGCTGGCTGTCGACTGAGTTGCGCCCCCGGCAGGATTCGAACCTGCGCTCCCGCCTCCGGAGGGCGGTGCTCTATCCCCTGAGCTACGGGGGCCTGTTTCTTGCACGCTTCAGGCCGTGCGACGTGGAACAGGCTAGCAAACAATTGGCCACCTCCAATTCATCAGGTCTGGATTCAGCGCCCCCGTCGGCTAGCTTTGTCCGTGTGCGTTGGATCGTTGGCCTCCTGGTGTCTCTACTGGTGTCACCACTCCTGGTGGGGTGCGTGAGCCGTCCAGATCCCGAGCCCGCTGTTCTGTCGACGCAGCCCCCGCCCTGGGCGGCGCCCCGCGACGCCATCTCCAACATCTCGGCGGCTGGCCTCCCCGAGCTTTCATTGGATTCCGACTCGGACCCATTCATCCTCGACATCATCGTCACGGTGGACGATGAACTGGTGCCGCTGGTTGCCCACATCGGGATTGACAGGCTGCGCGCTGTCCAGGCGCCCGTTCACACCCACGATGACAGCGGCGACGTGTGGCTGGAGGGGGAGGGCAACAGGGACATCACACTGGGCGACTTCTTCACCCTCTGGGGCGTGCGCTTCGACGGCGGCTGTCTGGGAGCGGCGTGCACGGGGCTGGTCGTCACCGCTGATGGTGAAGAAATCAACGATCCGGAATCGCTCGTTCTGCGCGGCAATGACGTGATTGAGGTCTCCGCCAGATCCTGAGCCGGCGGACAGTGTTCAGGGGAGCTTCGCGTATCTGGCAGGCTTGTCCATCATGACCCAGACCCACATTGCCGGCTCCATCCATGCGGATGCCTCCAACGCTGGACCACAGTGGCTGGAACTGCCCGAGGACCTCAACGCCCTCGAGCCCGCACTCTGGCCAGAGGGCGCCCATCGGAACGCGCAGGGAGCCATCGTCCTCTCGGGCGCGGCCCTGACCGACGTCGTGGCGCAACACGGCACTCCTGCCTACATCCTGGACGAGGACGACTTTCGGGCACGGGCGGTTGCGTTTCGCGACGGCTTCCCCGGCTGGAACGTCTACTACGCAGGCAAGGCGCTGCTCACCAGGACTGTGGCGCGGTGGGTTGCGGAGGAGGGTCTGAATCTCGACGTGACGACGATGGGCGAGATGCGCATCGCGCTGGCCGGAGGTATGCCTGCCGCACGCCTCGGACTGCACGGAAACAACAAATCAGATGCCGAGATCCGGTTTGCACTCCAGGAGGGCGTCGGCAGGATCATCATCGACTCCTTCTACGAGATCGAACGGCTTGAAGCCGCCTGTGCAGACCTGGGCGTGCGGGCACAGGCGCTCGTGCGGGTGACCACCGGAGTGGAGGCCCACACCCACGAGTACATCGCAACCGCGCACGAGGACCAGAAGTTTGGGCTGTCCATCTCGGGGGGCCATGCACTGGCCGCCCTGGTGCGCTGCCACAGCTCCGTCCACATTGATCTCAGAGGGATCCACAGCCACATCGGATCCCAGATCTTCGAGACACATGGCTTTGAGGTGGCCATCCGCCGCACCCTGCGACTGGCCCACCAGTTCCGGACCGCCACAGGAACGGAACTGCCCGAACTGGACTTGGGCGGTGGCTTCGGAATCGCCTACACGAGCGCGGACACGCCGATGACCACCACACAAATCGCCGCCGCCTTCGAAGAGATGATCGAGCACGAGTGCAGGGGCTTCGGCCTCCAGCGTCCTCAGCTCTCCATCGAGCCCGGCCGCGCCATCTGCGGGCCCGCCGGTGTTGCAGTCTATGAGGTGGGCACCGTCAAGGTCGTCGACATCGACGGCGGACGGGCCCGGGTCTACGTCTCGGTGGACGGTGGCATGAGCGACAACATCCGACCGGCTCTCTACGCCGCCGAATACTCCTGCGTACTGGCCAACCGGGTCTCGACGGCAGAACCCGTCCTGTGTCGTGTCGTGGGCAAGCATTGCGAGGGCGGCGACATCCTCATCCGCTTCGTGTTCCTGCCCGGGGACATCGGTCCCGGTGACCTGATCGCGGTGCCGGGTTCGGGTGCCTACGCACGGTCGATGGCAAGTAACTACAATCAGGTCCCGAGGCCCCCTCTGCTGTCTGTTCGTGGGGGCGCGACGTCGGTGCTGCTGCGCCGTGAAACCTTGGACGATCTGATGCGTCTGGATGTGGGGGAGTAAACCATGATGGACAACGAGCCGTTGAAGGTGGCGCTGCTCGGCGCAGGCGTGGTCGGGTCACAGGTGGCCAGGATCCTCATCAAGGAGTCCGAGACTCTCGCCGCACGCATCGGGCGGCCACTCAAATTGGTGGGCGTGGGTGTTCGACGTGCCGATCCGTGGCAGCGTGCTCGATGTCTACCTCGCGTCGATCCTGTTCGTGCTGGCCAACCTCACGCTCGG
>RCMY010002076.1_pt1 | contig 18291 bp, 18 predicted proteins | sample 2041341 | NCBI WGS metagenome assembly RCMY01 (sample SAMN09708234, study PRJNA481090) | Marine sediment metagenome, whole genome shotgun sequencing project. | reverse complement strand
CGCCTCGGGTGCCGGGCCGCGCCGCATTCCTACAGCGATGATGCGCACAACGCGCACCGATTTCGCCTGAGCGAAGGTCAACACATCGCCGGGACGCACCAGTTGCGACGCTTTTCCCGCGCGGTTGCCATTGACGCGCGCATGCCCGCCCTTGACCAGCGCCGCCGCAAGGCCGCGTGTTTTAAAGAAACGAGCCTGCCACAACCACTTGTCGAGGCGAATTTTCTCTGCGTTGTCAGTGATCTGCGGCGCAGTCTTCACTTACCGCTCTTGAGGCCCATAAGGGCTGCGGCGAACGGATTGTCCGGGTCGATGCGGTCCTTTTTCGGGGCTGGTCCTGCGCTGTGGGTTTTGGCGCCTTCCGGCTTGGGGCCGCCGCGCGTCTTGCCTGCATGAGGTTTGCCGCCTTGCGGCTTGCCGCCTCGCTCCTTGCCTTGCGGTTTGCCTCTGGCGCGAGGTTTGTCCTCCCGGCCTTCGGGCGCCTTGCTGCGCGCTTCGGGTGCTGCGCTGCGCCGTGCCCGGCCAGCCCATGTGAAGGTATAATACACCTCGGGCTCGACGGCCGGCACGATGGGATCCGCGGGCGTGCCGGGGGCGACCTCTGTCTCGCTCATCTCAAGGATCTCGGCGGGAACTTCGGTGATCTCCTCGGGCGTCTCGGCAATGGGCGCAATGCCCTCGGCCTTGATCTGCTCGACGACATCCTCGACCGTCTCCGGCGTCGGCTCAACGCCGGGAACGTCGTCCATGATCTTATCGACGGCCTTTACCTTTGCCCGTTCGCCGCGCTCGGACTTGTAGCCAAGGCCGGTCATCAGGTCTGCGAACTGCTCCAGCGTCATGCCGGTAATCGAAAGCATGTCGGCCTTGGCCTCAAACCCGCCGCGGCTGTCCTCGGCGCGCAGCATGTCGGCCAGACGCTCCAGCATGTCGATTCGAATCGCCCGCGCGCCAGCGGCGCGGTAGCCCGCCATGGTATAGTAACCCTGCGGCATCCGCGTGGCCGGGACAGTCACCAGACCGGGCGGCGGCGCTTCGGGGAACTCGTCCATGCCGTTCGCAAGCGCCCATAGCACCAGACGCAACCGAGTCGGCGCAGGCTTCAGCAGCAGCGGCATGAAGACGGTAAACTGACCAAAGCGCACGCCGTGCTTGCGCAATGCGCCGCGCGCGTCCTGCTCCAGAGACTTCACCTCGTCCGCGACTTCGCCGCGCGGGATGATGCCCATATTTTCCGTCAAGCGAAAGCCAAAGCCGCGCGCCAGGCCTGTCAAAGTCTCGTCCCGGCCAATATTCAAGAGCGGCTCGAAGAGCGTCGCGATCTTGCGATCAATGAAGTGTTGCAGGCGCCGCTCGACCTTTTGGATAACGTCCGCGCCAGCGACCTCGTCAACGAACACCTTGATACCGGGCTTCATCGGGTCAGAGCCGGGGACCAGCTTGCCGACCGCATCCTTGCCCCACATCAGGCCGCCCTGTTCGGTAAAATCGATCTCGGTGTCAGGTGCGTTATAGAAACGGTCCGCGCGCAGATTGAAATGCGGAGCCAGCGCAGACACGCTGGCCTGGCTCAACATCTTGGCTTCCTGCCCACTTGCCGCCTTGTCCTGAACAAAGCGGAACCCATCAAGGCGGCCGACGAATTCGCCTTCGACCGTTACATCACCAGTATCGTTAACCTCTGCCACAATGGCTTCCTTCTGCTTGAGTCGGCGCAAAAGCACGGATGTGCGCCGATCCACAAATCTCTGCGTCAGCGCCCCATGCAGCGCGTCCGACAATCGGTCTTCTACAGCGCGAGTGGCCCCGCGCCAATGCGTTTCGTCATCTACCCAGCCTTTTCGCTGTGCCACGTAGGTCCAGGTCCGAATAAAGGCAAGACGTTTAGATAACGTGTCAATGTCGCCATCGGTTCGATCAATACGCTTGATTTGTCCCGCGAGCCAGTCATCGGGGATACGCCCGAGCTCGTGCAGGTCGCAATAGATGGTCTCGAGCAGGCTGGCGTGCTCAGCTTTGCTGATGCCGCGAAAATCGGGGACCCGGCAGACATCCCATAGCAGTTTAACGGCGTTGCCGTTGGTCGCGCGCGCGTTGATATCGGGCGCTGCGGCCAGACTGCGCAGAGCGGTCAGATCGTCGGCATCGCGCGCCAGCGCCAGCAGATCGTTCTGCGGTTTTTGCTCAAGCGAGGCAATCAACGCCGGTATTGTGCCCATCTGCAGTGCCGCATTACGCCACTCCAGTTTGCGAATGGGGGCAAAGCGATGCTCCATGATCGCCTCGGCCACGTCCGGCGACAGATCCGGCGCCTCGCCGGTGACGCCAAAGGTGCCGTTGCTCATCCCCCGGCCCGCACGCCCGGCGATCTGGGCCAGCTCATTCGGCATCAGCTCGCGCATGCGGCGGCCGTCAAACTTGGTCAGGGATGAAAACGCGACATGGTCGATGTCCAGATTCAGACCCATGCCGATGGCATCGGTCGCCACCAGATAATCAACGTCGCCGTTTTGATAGAGATCCACCTGTGCGTTGCGCGTACGGGGGCTGAGCGCGCCCATTACAACAGCTGCTCCGCCCTTCTGCCGCCGCAGCACTTCGGCAATGGCATATACATTATCAACCGAAAACCCGACAATGGCACTCCGCTCCGGCATCCGGCTTATCTTTTTCGAACCAGAGTAGGTAAGTTGTGACATTCTCTGTCGCGGAATGAATTCCACCTCTGGAACAAGCGCCGCAATAACGTTGCGCATTGTTGCCGCACCCAGAAACTGCGTCTCGCGCAGGCCGCGCATGCGCAGCAGCCGGTCGGTGAACACATGGCCGCGCTCGGGATCGGCGCAAAGCTGGATCTCGTCGATGGCGACGAAATCGGCGCCCATGCCTTCCGGCATCGCCTCCACCGTGCAGACCCAGTATTTCACGCGGGGCGGCACGATGCGTTCTTCGCCAGTGACCAGCGCCACCACGGCCGGGCCGCGCGCGCGCACGATCTTGTCGTAAACCTCGCGCGCCAACAGGCGCAGGGGCAGGCCAATCACGCCGGTTGGATAGCCCAGCATGCGTTCGATCGCATAATGCGTCTTGCCTGTATTCGTGGGTCCCAGAACCGCGAGGATCCGTGGCTGCTCGGCCATAAGCCATGTCTCCTGTCGGGGGGATGCGCGTCAGAGGTCGGTGCCGCGGGTCTCGGCGTTCAAACGCTCCAGCGCAAGGTCTGTGTCGTCAAAATGTGGGTGAATGGCGGCGACCTGTTTATATGCCTCGACCGCAAGGAGCGGTTGCCCGACCTCCTCAAGCAGCGCGCCAAGGCTGTGGATTGCCAGAAAATTACGCGGATCCAGCGCAAGGCTGCGCTCCAGATCATCCAGTGCGGGGCCCATCAACCCTGCCCGCGCATAGGCGACAGATCGCGCATGCCAGCCTTCGGCAAACTCCGGCGCGTGGTCTGTCAGCGCACCCAGAAGCTCGATCGCCAGATCCGCGTCCCCCGCCGCCATCGCATCGCGTCCGCGCTTCAGCAGCAGGTTCATCGCGGGCGAGCCGGAGTTGGACAGGCGCAAGCGGATATCCTCGCCCAGTCGCGCGGCCTCAGTGGCGGGGGCGCTGCGCAGCGCCTCGAACATTTCGTCCAGATGCGTATCGGACGCAAACGCGCCGCCGCCAAAGCAGAGCGCCGCAGCAACAGCCGCAAGCAAAGGATTGAGATTTGACCAGTGAACGCTCATAACCCTGCCAAGTCTAGCGCCGTCTGCGGGAAAGCAAAGCCCCGGACGGATCAATTTTGAAAGGCTCGCGCATGAGCGACAGGATAGACGCGGCGATCATCGCCCTCAACGCCCGGCTGAACGGTGCAGCATTGAGCGGCACAGCAAGGTTTGTCGTGCCCGGCGAAGGCGCGATTTTGGTCGACAGTGATGGTGCACGCATTGGGGACAGTTCAGCGGACGTCACTCTGACTGCGGACGGAGACGTGTTCGAGGCAATCGTCACAGGGGATCTGGACCCGGCCTCGGCCTTCATGTCGGGCAAGCTGAACATCGACGGAGACATGGGGCTGGCGTTGCAACTGGCCGGCGCCCTCAACTGATGAAAGACGCGCCGTTTTATGGCGATATTGCCCAAGGCCCGCCGGGCGGCCGCGCCGTGTGGCAAACTGCCCGGGACGGCGTGCGCCTGCGAATTGGTCACTGGCCGTCAAGTGGTGGCAAAGGAACGATTCTGTTGTTTCCGGGCCGCACCGAATTTGTTGAAAAATATGGGATCACTGCGGCGGATTTTGCGGCTCAGGGTTATGACACGCTGGTCATCGACTGGCGCGGTCAGGGTCTTTCGGATCGTGCGCTAAGTGACGCGATGTCCGGCCATGTCACCCATTTCGATGAGTATCAGGCAGACGTTTCAGCGATGCTTGATGTGGTTGAGGCGCTGGATTTGCCACAGCCTTGGCACCTGTTGGCCCACTCAATGGGGGCTTGCATTGGCCTGCGCGCGGCAATTGAAGGTCTGCCGGTCGCCAGCTGCGTCTTCTCCGCGCCGATGTGGGGCATTGCAATGAAACCTGCGCTGCGGCCGACGGCATGGTCGCTCAGTTGGGCCGGTCGTTCCCTCGGCCTCGGCCACTTGTACGCACCCGGAACGGTTCGCGGCAGCTATGTGTTGGAAGCGCCGTTCGAGGACAACTCCCTGACGCGCGACAGGGTAATGCACTCCCATATGGTCTCGCAACTGCGCGCTCACCCCGAATTGGCCCTCGGCGGGCCCAGCCTGCAGTGGCTGTTCGCGGCGCTGCACGATTGCAGGCGGTTGGCGCGCTTGCCATCGCCCGACTTACCATGCCTCACGTTTATCGGCAGCGCAGAGGACATTGTCAGCCGCAACCCGATTGACGCGCGAATTGCGAGCTGGCCTGGCGCATGGCTGGAAATCATCGACGGCGGACGGCATGAACTGCTGATGGACACGCCCGAAACGCGCTCGCACATCTCGGACATGTTGGTTGATTTCTGGGACGGCGCCGCCCGACATTAGCTATCGCGCAGAACCTCCTGCCGCTGGGTGCCGAGGCCGCTGATTGCCAGTTCCATCACATCGCCCTCACGCAGGAAACGCGGCGGCTTCATCCCCATGCCAACGCCGGGCGGCGTGCCGGTGGCGATGATATCCCCCGGTTGCAGCGACATCATCTGGCTGAGATACGACACGATAAATGCAACGCTGAACACCATCGATGATGTATTGCCGCGCTGCGCCTTGGCGCCGTTCAGATCCAGTTGCAGATCCATCGACTGCGGATCCCCCGCCTCGTCCGGTGTTACCAGCCATGGCCCGATCGGGCCGAAACTGTCGCAACTTTTGCCCTTCGTCCATTGACCTTTCCGCTCGGTTTGAAAATGCCGCTCGGACACGTCATTGACGATGGTGTAGCCGGCGACAAAATCCAGCGCATCGGCCTCAGTCACATATTTTGCATGCCGCCCGATCACCACGCCCAGTTCGACCTCCCAATCTGATTTTTCAGACCCGCGGGGCAGATAAACCGGATCGTTCGGCCCCGTAATCGACGATGTCGCCTTCATGAAAACAATCGGCTCAGGCGGTGGCTTCAGCCCTGCCTCGGCGGCATGATCAGAATAATTCAAACCAATTCCGATCAACTTGCCCACCTGCCCGACGGGGGAGCCCAAACGAGGCGTGCCGGTCACCTTGGGCAAGCTTTCCGGATCGATCTGCCCCAACGATGACAGCACATCACCCGCGATATCAGGCACCATACCCGATAGATCACGCAGCTGTCCTTGGCTATCCAGTACGCCGGGCTTCTCAGCCCCCACGGCGCCGTATCTTACAAATTTCATGCTCTGTCCCTTGTCGCAATTCACGTGCAGACTACCCGCATTGCGCCTTTGCGCAAGTGCTGGCAAAGCCCGGCTGGCGATCTATCCTTATGTCATGGTCCTCCAGTTCAAACCCCAAGGCATTTACTGCCCCGCAGGCGATTTCTATATCGACCCCTGGCGCCCGGTCGACCGGGCGCTGATCACGCACGGCCATGCCGATCATGCACGGCCCGGGCACGCGCGCTATCTGGCCACAGACATCGCCGTGCCGGTGATGCGACATCGCTTGGGAGATGTAGCCATCGATTCGATAATATATGGTGAACATCGCCGGATCGGCGGCGCCAATGTGTCGTTCCATCCGGCTGGCCACATCCCCGGATCGGCCCAGATCCGGGTGGAGGTTGGCGGGGAAATTTGGGTGGTGTCAGGCGATTACAAGACTACCGCCGATGCAATTTCGACCCCTTATGAGCCTGTGAAATGCCACAGTTTCATCACCGAATGCACCTTTGGCCTTCCCGTCTTCGAATGGCCTGACGAGGCTGATGTTGCAGGCGAGATCAACGGCTGGTGGGCCAAAAATGCTGCCAACGGCCAGTTCAGCCTATTGGGCGCCTATTCACTGGGCAAAGCGCAGCGCGTCATGTCGATGCTCGATTCGTCCATCGCGCCGATCCTGACCCACGGCGCGGTGGAGGCCACCAACGAAATCCTGTGCGCTCAGGGGTTTGACCTTGTCGCCACCCACCGCGTCACGCCGGACCTTGCGCCCAAGGACTATCCGGGCGCCATGGTCATAGCGCCCCCAGGCGCATTGGGCAGCGACTGGGCACGCCGGTTCAGACCGGCAGCAACCGGTTTCGCCAGCGGATGGATGCGGCTGCGCGGCGTGCGCAGGCGGCGTGCAGTGGATCGCGGGTTTGTCGTCTCCGATCACGCCGACTGGGCAGGCTTGAATATGGCGATCAGGGGGACGGGCGCCGAAAATATATATGCGACACACGGTTACACAGATATCTTCGCGCGATGGTTAAGGAGTGAAGGCTACAATGCCGAAGCGCTCACCACCGAGTTTACCGGCGAGTCTGCGAGCGGTCCGGCGGGCGCGGAGGATGTCGAATGAAACGTTTCACCGCGCTTTACGCCACCATCGATCAGACCACAAAAACCAGTGCCAAGGTCGCCGCTCTCGCTGCCTATTTTACCGACGCGCCCGAGGCGGATCGCCTGTGGACCATCGCGCTGTTTTCGGGCAGGCGGCCGCGCCGCGCTATCACCACAACCAAACTGCGCCTATGGGCGGCAGACCAGGCGGGCATCCCCCTTTGGCTGTTTGAGGAGGCCTATCCCATCGTCGGGGATCTGGCCGAAACGATTGCGCTGGTTTTGCCGCCACCCACGCGCAACCACGATCGTAGCCTGACGGACTGGATCGCGTTTCTGCGCAACCTTGACAGCGCTGATGAGGAAACGCGCCGAGCGGCAGTCCTGGGCGCGTGGGACCAGATGGATGCGTCCGAGCGGCTGGTCTTCAACAAGCTGCTGACCGGCGGCTTTCGCGTCGGTATCAGTCGCAAGCTGATGACGCGTGCGCTGGCGCAATCCACTGGGCAGGACGAGGCCGAGCTGGCCCACCGGCTGATGGGCGACTGGACGCCGGACAGCACCACCTTCGCCCGGCTTATTGAGGCGCCCGACACCGAGGCGGCACAGTCCCGGCCCTATCCGTTCTGTCTGGCCTACGGTCTGGAGGAAGGGCCGGGCGCGCTGGGACTGCCGCAGGATTGGCGCGCAGAGTGGAAATGGGACGGCATCCGGGGCCAGTTGATCGCGCGAGGCGGCGCGCATTTCGTCTGGTCGCGCGGCGAAGAGCTGATGACCGACCGCTTTCCCGAATTCGCTCGCGCTGCGGATTTTCTACCGAGTGGCACCGTTCTGGACGGCGAGATCGTGGCTTGGGATGGCGCGGCACCCCTGCCTTTCAACGACCTGCAAAAGCGGATCGGCCGCAAGACGGTGCCGAAAAAGCTGCTGGCCGAGGCGCCCGTCATTCTGCTGGCCTACGACCTGCTGGAGGAGAGCAGCACTGACTTGCGCGCCCTGCCCTTTGCCGAACGTCGCGCCCGGATGGATGCGCTGGTAAATGCCCTGCCCGATGAGGCGCCCATCCGCCCGTCGCCGCTTATTCCATTCGAAAACTGGGACAGCCTTGCGCAGATCCGCAGCACCGCGCGCGACAACCGCGCCGAGGGATTGATGTTGAAATCTGCCGCCAGCCCCTATCACGCAGGCCGCAAACGCGGCGATTGGTGGAAATGGAAGCTGGACCCGCTGACCATCGACGCGGTTATGATCTATGCGCAGCAAGGGTCCGGTCGGCGCGCGAACCTGTTTACCGATTTCACCTTTGCGGTCTGGAACGGCAACGATCTGGTGCCTTTTACCAAGGCGTATTCCGGCCTGACCGATGACGAATTCCGCAAGATCACCGCATGGGTGCGCCGCAATACCCAAGCGCGCTTTGGCCCCGTGCGGCAGGTCACGCCGGAGCACGTGTTCGAGATCGCTTTCGAAGGTATCGCCCCGTCGCCGCGCCACAAATCGGGCGTCGCGCTGCGGTTTCCGCGGATGAAACGCTGGCGTCATGACAAACCGCTGCAAGAGGCGAACACGCTGGACGATCTGCACGAAATGCTGCGCCAATACGGCTGATCTGCCTGCCGCCCTTGAGCGCAGCGCGCGCGCCGCCTATGTCAGGTGCAAAGAGACAAAGGAAATACCCCATGATCCATCTTCCCCAGCCTGCCCATGACGCCAATGCCAATGCCAAAGGGGGCGATCTGGGCAAACTGCCGGACTGGGATCTGAGCGATCTCTACACCGGCACCGATGCGCCGGAACTGGCCCGCGACATGGCATGGCTGGAGGCTGAATGTGCGGCCTTTGCCGCCGATTACGAGGGCAAACTTGGCAGCCTTGACGCTGCAGGCTTGCTGAACTGCATCCACCGCGACGAGGCGATCAGCAACATTGCCGGACGCATCATGTCCTTTGCAGGCCTGCGCTACCACCAACTGACAACCGACCCGGCGCGCACCAAATTCCTGTCAGACTGCCAGGAAAAGATTACCAATTTCACAACGCCGCTGGTGTTTTTCACGCTGGAGCTGAACCGGCTGGAGGATGACCACCTGTCGGGCCTGCTCAGCGAAAATGCCGAACTGGCCCGCTACAAGCCGGTTCTGGACCGCATTCGCGCGATGAAGCCCTACCAGCTGTCCGACGAGATGGAGAAATTCCTCCACGATATGGGCGTGGTCGGCGACGCGTGGGAGCGGCTGTTTGATGAAACAATCGCCGGTCTCACCTTTACCGTGGACGGCGAAGAGTTGGGTATCGAGTGCACGCTGAACCTTCTGACCGAGCAGGACCGCAGCAAACGCGAGGCGGCCACCCGCGAACTGGCGCGCGTCTTTGGCGCAAACATCCGCACCTTTTCCCGCGTCCACAACACGTCGGCCAAGGAAAAAGAGGTTATCGACCGCTGGCGCGGCATGCCCACGGCGCAGACCGGGCGGCATCTGAGCAACGATGTCGAACCCGAGGTGGTTGAGGCGCTGCGCAACGCCGTCGTCGCCGCCTACCCCAAGCTAAGCCACAGGTATTACGCGCTGAAAGCAAAATGGCTGGGGCTGGACAGGATGCAGGTCTGGGACCGCAACGCACCCCTTCCGATGGAGGAAACCCGTATCGTCGGCTGGGATGACGCGCGCGACACGGTGATGAACGCCTACACCGCGTTCGATCCGCGCATGGGCGATCTGGCACAGCCGTTTTTCGACAATGGATGGATTGATGCGGGCGTCAAGAAAGGCAAGGCGCCGGGCGCTTTTGCCCATCCGACCGTGACGAACGTACATCCTTATGTGATGCTCAATTACTTGGGTAAACCGCGCGACGTGATGACGCTGGCGCATGAGCTGGGCCACGGCGTGCATCAGGTGCTGGCCGCAGGTCAGGGCGAATTGCTGTCCTCGACTCCGCTGACGCTGGCCGAAACCGCAAGCGTCTTTGGCGAAATGCTGACGTTCCGCCGGATGCTGGATAACGCCAAGGACCAGGCCGAGCGAAAGGTGATGCTGGCCGGCAAGGTCGAGGACATGATCAATACGGTCGTGCGCCAAATCGCGTTCTACGATTTCGAATGCAAGCTGCACGCGGCGCGGCGCGGTGGTGAGTTGACGCCAGATGATATCAACGCGCTGTGGATGTCGGTGCAGGCCGAATCGCTGGGGCCGGTATTTGATTTTGTGGACGGGTACGAGACGTTCTGGGCCTATATCCCGCACTTCGTCCACTCGCCGTTTTACGTCTATGCCTATGCGTTCGGCGATGGCCTCGTGAACGCGCTCTATGCGGTTTATGAGGAGCAACCGGAGGGCTTTCAGGACAAGTATTTCGACATGCTCAAAGCGGGCGGGTCCAAGCACCATTCTGAATTGCTGAAACCCTTTGGCCTTGATGCCAGCGATCCCAAATTCTGGGACAAGGGCCTGAACATGATCTCTGGAATGATCGACGAACTGGAAGCGATGGAAGACTGACGCGCCCTGTGAGGAGTGAGACACGAAAAATCCGGCGGGACGGCCCGCCGGATTAAAACTTTTCATACTTTCAGACGCTTCACGCGTCTTCCAACATGCCTTTTTCCTGCGCAAGGGCGCGCATACGCGCCTGTAGCTTTTCAAACGCGCGAACCTCAATCTGTCGAATACGTTCGCGGCTGACATCGTACTGCCCGCTGAGATCCTCCAGCGTGATGGTATGATCGCTAAGGCGGCGCTGGGTCAGGATATCCTTCTCGCGGTCATTAAGGACATCCATCGCCTCGGCCAGCATTTCGCGCCGCGCCGTCAGCTCGTCCATTTCCTCGTAATCGGTGGCCTGATCAGCGTCGGTATCCTCCAGCCAGTCCTGCCATTGCATCGTGCCCTCGCCGTCGGAGCCGACCGTGGCGTTCAGGGACGCATCCCCGCCCGACATGCGCCGGTTCATCGAAATGACCTCTTTTTCGGTCACACCCAGCTGCGTCGCGATAATCTTGACGTTTTCGGGGCGCAGATCGCCCTCCTCCAGCGCGCCAATCTTGTTCTTGGCCTTGCGCAGGTTGAAAAACAGCTTTTTCTGAGCTGACGTGGTGCCCATCTTAACCAAAGACCAGCTGCGCAGGATGTACTCCTGAATACTGGCGCGAATCCACCACATCGCGTAGGTCGCCAGGCGAAATCCCCTTTCGGGATCGAAGCGCTTGACGGCCTGCATCAAGCCAACGTTTGCCTCGGAAATCACCTCGGCCTGCGGCAGGCCATAGCCACGATAGCCCATCGCGATCTTGGCGGCCAAGCGCAGATGCGACGTCACCATCCGGTGCGCCGCCTCGGTATCTTCCTGCTCGACCCAGCGTTTGGCCAGCATGTATTCTTCTTCTGGCTCAAGCAGTGGAAATTTGCGGATTTCCTGCATATAGCGGTTCAGTCCGCCTTCCGGCGTCGGTGCCGGCAGATTTGCATAGTTTGCCATGATATTGCCCCCTCGGATGCCGTGATGTTTACGGCCTTAACATCTATTTGGGCGCGTAGGCGCCGCTTTTCAATGCTTCTTGCATTCTTCGGTTAAACTACAATGAACGCGGCCCGTTCCATCTGCCAGACCTGTGTCAGCGGGATCACGCGGATGTGCTATCCGTCTGTTGTGGCGTGAGCGCGGAAATCAGGCTGACCATATCCGCGGGCAGCGGCGCCTCGAACGTCAGTTCCTCTGCGCTGACCGGATGGACAAAGCCCAAACTGGCCGCATGCAGTGCCTGACGCGGGAACCCCTGCGCCATGGCAAGCCCGATCGGCGGCAGCGCCTTGTGCGGCAGCTTGCGTTTGCCGCCATAGACCGGATCGCCGATCAGGCCGTGCCCGGCATAGGCCATATGCACGCGGATCTGGTGCGTGCGTCCAGTCTCCAGCCAGCATTCGAGCAGCGCGCAGGCAGCGGGCGCGCCGAACCGATCTATCACGCGGGCACGTGTGACGGCATGGCGGCCCCCGGCCCAGCCAACGGCCTGTTTTTGCCGGTCAGTGCGGTGGCGACCCAGATGCGTCGCGATGCGCAGGATATTACCCGGCTCGAACGTGACGCCGCGCAGACCGCGCAGACGCGGGTCAGATGCATCCGGCACCGCATTGCACAGTGCCAGATACCGGCGCTGCGCGATGTGTCTTTCAAATTGGGCGGCAAGGCCGTGATGCGCCGCGTCAGATTTGGCCACCACCAGCAGGCCGCTGGTATCCTTGTCGATCCGGTGGACGATGCCGGGGCGTTTTGAACCGCCCACGCCGGACAGATCACCACCAAAATGATGCAAGAGCGCATTGACCAGCGTGCCGGTCGGGGTGCCGGGCGCGGGATGCACAACCATGCCAGCCGGCTTGTTGACCACGACCAGATCGCCGTCCTCGTAGACGATATCCAGCGCGATATCCTCTGGCAGGATATGGCTTTCCTCGGCTTCAGGTACCGTGATGGCGACCTTGTCGCCCTCTTCCACGCGCGCCTTGCAGTCAATGACGACAGCGCCGTTGACGGCCACCTGCCCAGCCTCGATCAGCCGCGCGAGGCGGGTGCGCGACAGAACCGCGTCCTCAGGCACATCGCGCGCCAATGCCTTGTCAAGGCGTGGCGGCGGGTCCATACCGATCCGCACAGTCAAAAGGCTCAAACCCATGGATGATGGTCCCCAGATGCAGCCGGTCGATCCGGCGATGGTTAAATATCTGCGCGTGCTGGTCACAGCGCTGACTGCGACCATGATCATCGGGTTCATAATCATCACCGCGCTGTTTGTCACCCGCTTCACGGGCGATACGGACGTGACGCTGCCTGTATCCATCACTTTGCCTGATGGCACGCGCGCCAGCGCCTTTACCCAAGGCAGCGATTGGTATGCTGTTGTAACTGAAACGGATGAAATACTGATCTTTGACCGAATGACCGGCAAATTGCGTCAATCAATCCGCATCGAAAATTAATGTGATGTATGGTACCACCTCCCCGGTTTGAACGGGGGACCTCTTGATCCACAATCAAGCGCTCTAACCAACTGAGCTAAGGCGGCACTAAATGCGATTTAGCGTTGGGCGCGCGCGATTGCAACCCATATCAGCGGGATTTATGCGCAGTTCTACCGGATATGGCAGCCCCATCCGGGTTGCCAACACATCAAGGCCGGGCTATCCAATCGCCAGATCAACAGGAGCGGTATCATGGGCATCAACAGCGAACGCGACGTCGAAGCCAACATGCAGATTGGCCCGACCGACCAGGGCATGGTGCGCATTTTCATCGAATCGCAAGGCATTGAGGTCCCGATGGACTTCTCACCCGAAGAGGCCGAGGAAATTGCCGCTGAAATCGTGGCCGCCGCGAAAAGCGCAGCCAAAATCGGCTGATTTTCAGGACTCAACGCCGGGATCGCGCAACCCCTGCAGCCGACGTGCGGCATCGCGCGCAAACTTACGTGTGATTGCGCTGCGCCGTGCACCGGGCAGGCGCGTCTCCGGCCCCATACGAATGATTTCGGCGCCATACCCATCGGCCATTATCAGCCCTGTCTCATCTGGCAGGATATCGCTGGGGAAATTCGCATCAACCGCCCAGAAAAACCGATCTGCCCAGTCCAGATAGCCCTGCCATTTGCAATCCGCCATAAAATCGGCGCGGCTGGATTTACATTCGATCACCCACAACTCGCCCTTGGGGCCCAGCGCCATGACATCGACACGGCGCCCCCTTTCGGGCACGTATTCCTCCAGCGCGGCAAAGTTCATCTCGGCCAGATGGCGACACACACCGCGGGCCAGGATCTGCCCTGGAGGCAATATTGGATGCGTGCGAGTTACTGAAGTATTCTGCATGTCGTCATTTTGGACAAAAGAAGAACGCACGCAACCCCTTGTCGAACGCTCTGCCCCACCCTAACTTAGGCAGTGGCGGGTTCTGCCCTTCTCGTGAACGGTTGCATTCCGGTGGCCTTAAGCAAATCCGAGGGAGCTGGCTCTGTCCTGGCCTTGGTCAGGTTACCCGGTGCCCACCTGTAAATACAGGTCCTCGGGAATGAGATAACCAAACGGCTGCGTGCGGGCCCGCCACTTGCACATGCCAGACCAAATATGATTGGTTACTTACGTCGAACGCCCAAAAAGGGGCGCGCAGTTATTAACTGTTCCTTGACGCGTCAGGACGTGATTGTGCGGCGACACGGATCGGAATCATCTGGCCGTCACCTTCGCAAGCACCCTGGCGGCGACCACCGCGCGGCTCGTCGTCGTCATCTTTCATGTTCATGACAGCGATGCCGAACTGCACCCCAGCAAAAACAATGCCGTTCGCCAGCCATAGCACCAGAACGGCCAACCACCCCTTGTCCGAGTGGGACACAAGATGCCAAAGGTTCGCAATGTTGAACCACAGCAGCATCCCGACAAATGCACCGGCAATCGCAAACCCGATGATCACATGCGTGATATAAAGGCGGATGAGTTTGGGCATTAGGATATCTCCTGCAGGTGGGATGATACTTAATGTAACGCTGAAGTGTTCCATCGCAAGGGACATCGGCGAAAATTAGCGCACACATTGGCACGCCATGCGCTAGAACGCGTCTGGCTGCGCCTCGCGCGCCATATGGTCCAGCACGGCGTTGACGAACTTCGGCTCGCGCCCGTCCGGAAAGAAGCTGGTCGCGACATCGACATATTCCGTGATAACCACGCGCGGCGGCGCATCAACGTCAATCAGTTCAGCCCCGGCCGCACGGAAAAGCGCGCGCAGCGTCGGGTCAATCCGCGCAATAGGCCATTTGGCCACAAGAGCGCGGTCGGTCATCTGGTCGATTTTCCGCTGGTTATCCACCGCGCTGTTCAAAACGCTGCGAAACAGATCCTCGTCGCCCTCGATCATGTCATTTTCATCATCGACCGGCGCCCCGAAACGGTGATCGAGAAATTCCAGATAGACGGCATCAACGCTCTGATTGGAATGTTCCATCTGGAACAGCGCCTGCACGGCATAGAGCCGTGACGCCGAGCGCATCTTGCGCTTTTGGTTGCCCGAGATGGGAGGAACTTCGCCTGTCATGCCGTAGGTTTGTCCTTGGATGTGCCCGCAATACGCAACTCTTCGGCGCCGGGAATGAACCCCACGCCCTTGCGCGGAGCGCCCCATTTACGGGTCAGCGCGATCAGATGCAAGGCAGCAGCGGCAGCCCCTGCCCCCTTATTCATGCGCGCAGGATCGGCGCGCACTTCGGCCTGCTCGCGGTTTTCCACAGTCAGGATGCCATTGCCAACGCAGATGCCCTGCAGGCCCAGCAGCGTGATGCCGCGACTGGAATCGTTGCAAACCGTCTCGTAATGCGTTGTCTCGCCGCGAATGACGCAGCCCAGCGCGACATATCCGTCGAAATTGCTCAGCCGCTCGGCGATGCCAATAGCGGTGGGCAGCTCCAGCGCGCCGGGCACTTCGACCAGCTCATAGGTGGCGTCTGTCGCCTCGATCTCGGCTGTCGCGCCCGCGATCAGGTTGTCGGCGATGTCGCGGTAGAAAGGCGCGACCACGATCAGCAGCTTTGCGGGCTTGTCCAGCGCGGGGCGCGGCATAGTATATTCGGTGCCTGCCATGGAGTTAACCTTTGCTCAACGGATGCGTGCCAATGATCGTGATGCCGTAGGCGTCAAGGCCCAGATACCGCGTCTCGGGGTTGTCAGTCACAAGGATCAACTCGTGCAAGCCCATCGTCGACATGATTTGCGCGCCCAGCCCGGTATGCTTGATCGTGCGGGGGCCGTCCTCGTCCAACTCCTCGGCCAGCTCGGGACGCGGCTGGCGGAACAGAAAGATCGCGCCGCGCCCCTCATCCGCGATGATCTGCATCGCGTGGCGCAGTTTGCCCGCGGGGTTGCCGCCGATGCCCAGCACATCCTCCAGCGCGTTCAGCGCATGGGTGCGCGCCAGCACAGGCGCACCATCCGAGATGTCGCCCTTAATCAGCACCACATGCTCGGTTCCCGACATCTGGTCGGCAAAAATGCGCATTTCCCATTCGCCGCCGATATGGGCATTCACCTGCTCGCGCCGCACCTCACGCACGAGGTTGTCATGCTTGTGCCGATACGCGATCAGATCGCTGATCGTGCCGATCTTCAGCCCGTGGGTCTGGGCGAATTCCACCAGATCGGGAAGCCGCGCCATGGTGCCATCAGCCTTCATGATCTCGCAGATAACGCCCGACGGGTTCAGCCCCGCCAGCCGCGCGATATCGACCGCCGCCTCGGTATGGCCCGCGCGCACCAGCACGCCACCCGCCCGCGCGCGCAAGGGGAAGATGTGTCCCGGCGTCGCCAGCGCAGCCATCGTGTTCTGCTCATTGATTGCAGTGGCGACAGTCAGGGACCGGTCAGCGGCGGAGATGCCCGTCGACACCCCCTCGCGCGCCTCGATCGACACGGTAAACGGCGTCTCGTGGCGCGAGGAATTGTTGACCGCCATCATCGGCAGGCCCAGACGGTCGACCCGCTCGGCCGTCATCGGCAGGCAGATCAGGCCCCGCCCATGCACGGCCATGAAATTGATCGCCTCGGGCGTGGCAAATTCGGCTGCGATCACCAGATCGCCTTCGTTCTCGCGGTCCTCATGGTCGACCAGAACGAACATCCGCCCGGCACGCGCCTCGGCGATGATTTCCTCGGTCGGGGAGATGGCACTGCTCAGGTCCAATTCGACCCGTCCGGGCGTGCGGTAAGCTGTCGTTTCTGGCATAGGTCCCCCTTGACGTTCGTTGCCGCCCAGATAACGCGCGCCGCCGCTATTGACCAGAGCGGAGTGCCGTCATGACACAGGTGGCAAAATCGTCGCCCCGTTGCTCGAAGCTGTCATATTGGTCGAAACTGGCGGCTGCCGGGGCCAGCAAAACCGTGTCGCCGGGCCGAGCATCGGCGTGCGCGCGGCGCACGGCCTCGGCCATGGTGGTACAGATCTCGGTCGGCGCACCCTCCAGACCCAAGGCAAAATGCGCAGCCTCGCGGCCAATAACATAGGCTTTGGCCACGTTACCCAGCGCAGGTGCCAACGCTGCCAGACCGCCTTCCTTCTCCAACCCGCCGCAGATCCAGCGGATGTTGCGGAACGCCTGAAGCGCCTGAAGCGCGCTATCTACATTCGTCGCCTTGCTGTCATTCACGTAGGTCACCCCGCCTGCCTCGGCCACGATCTGGCTGCGATGCGGCAGGCCCGGATAGGTTTGCATGCCCTGCTCGATCACGCGTGGGGCAAGGCCTATGGTGCGGCAAACGGCATAGGCGGCGCAGGCGTTCTGGTGGTTGTGTGCACCCGGCAAGCCCTTGATAGGGCGCAGATCGATGCTACCCGCCTGCCGCCCCTTTCGGTATTCGGACAAAAAACCCTTGCGCGCGAAAACCTGCCAGCCGGGGCCGGTCAGCTTTTCTGTGACGGAAATGCGGATCACACGATCATCGCCCGCCCCCTCGGCCAGTTGCCCGGCCAGAAACCGACCCTCGGCCTCGTCCACGCCAATGATTGCACGGTCCGGGCCGCCTTCGGCGAAGAGGCGCCGCTTGGCCGCGAAATACCCGCCAAGTCCGGCGTGCCGATCCAGATGATCCGGGCTGAGATTCGTGAACACGGCGATATCCGGCGTCAGCGCGCGGGCCAGTTCGGTCTGATAGCTGCTGAGCTCCAATATCACCGCGCCGCCATCTTCGGGCGCGTCGATGTCCAGCACGCCGCGGCCGATATTTCCGGCCAGTTGCGCATCGCGTCCGGCCTCGGAAAGAATATGATGAATTAATGCCGATGTAGTGGACTTGCCGTTCGATCCGGTGATCGCGATCACCTTGGGCGGTTGGTCAAAATCCGCCCATTCTGCCCCGGCAAAGGAGCGAAAGAACAGGCCGATGTCATTGTCCACCGGCACGCCCGCCGACAGCGCGGCAGCAACCACGCGATTTGGCGCAGGATAAAGATGCGGGATACCGGGGCTGACGATCAGGCTGGCGATGCCGTGAAACGCCCCTTCGCGCGATAGGTCCAGCACCTCAAAACCTTCGGCTTTGGCGATCGCGCGCGGGTCCTCATTATCGTCCCAGCACACCGGCACGGCACCGCCCGCCCGCAGGCTGCGCGCTGCCGACAGGCCTGACCGGCCAAGGCCAAGGACCGCAACCCGGGCGCCGTCAAATCCGCGGACTGGTATCATATTGCCCCCTGTAGCCTGCAAAGTAAGTTTGAAGTGATAGCTTTAACGCACCTTCAACGTCGCCAGCCCGATCATCGCCAGAATCAGCGAAATGATCCAGAAACGGATGACAATCTGCGGCTC
>RCMY010002075.1_pt1 | contig 18297 bp, 11 predicted proteins | sample 2041341 | NCBI WGS metagenome assembly RCMY01 (sample SAMN09708234, study PRJNA481090) | Marine sediment metagenome, whole genome shotgun sequencing project. | reverse complement strand
CGAGTTCCGAGACACCTTTGGCGCGCGCGGTGCGCACGTAATCGCGCGATATTTCTTCGAGAAAGATGGTGCGATACCAACGCGTGCTGCTGCCGATGCCGGCGATGATACCGAGCAGCACCGGCAGGATCAGAAAGCGCGGCGCGTCGAGCCCGCCGTCGTAGCCTGAAATGGGCACCAGGTGCCACACCTTCGAAATCAACCATTGCCCGCCAATGATGTAGAACAGACTGGAAATCGACATCATTGCCACACACACCACGACACCCCAGAAATCCAGCGGCGTGGCACGGAAAAACACCAGCATAAGGGCAAAACTGACGGCGACGAACAGGCCGAGGATGAAAGTAGGCAGCGCAATTGCAAGTGACGGCCCCATGCGCAGCCGTATCTCGCGCGCGATGTTGCGCCCGTCGTCGGCACGACCGAAATCAAAGACGAACATGCGCACAGACTTGTCGAAAAAGATGGTGTCGGTGAACTTTTCGCTGTTGCGCTTTTCAGCATTGAAGAACAACGGTTTGTCGTAACCGCGCTCGGCCTTCCAGCGCTCGATCGCCTCCGGCGTCACACGCTTGGTGCCCAGTTGCATGCGTGCCATGTCATCGGGCGTGTTGACGACAAAAAACAATGCGAAGGTGATGAGGTTGACGCCAATGAGGATGGGTAGCGCATAGAGCGCACGGCGGACGAGATAAGCAAACATGCCGGTCTCAGCCCTCCTCGGCGCCGGCCACGCGCACCGTCTGGCGTTCGTGTGCACGATAGCGCCGCACCGCCGGCCAGATGAACATCAACAGCAACCCGGCCATCAGCGCCAGCGGCCACACGACTGGCTGGTTCCATTCGGCACGCCTGCGCTCGCGCAAGGCCACATCCACCTTCTGATACTTGAGCGTGTTACGGATGATTTTGCCCGGCTTGCGATTACTCAGCCAACCGTGTTGCAGCACGTACGCCATCGGATGAAAGCCGAAAATCCATGGCGCATCGTGCTGCACGACGGCGTTCATGCGGCGGATGATATCGAGCCGCTCCGGCCCGTTGCGCATCGCCTTCATCTGCTCGAACAATCGGTCGAAATTCGCGTTTTCGTAGTTTGCTGCATTCTCTCCCTGGCTCTTGACGCGTGCTTGCGGACCGTACAGCAAAAAGTACAAATTCTCTGGATCGGGATAATCCGCATTCCAGCCGAGAAAGAACATCTGCGCGCTGCCCTTGCGCAGCTTGTCCTGGAAGCGGTTCCAATCGGTGCCGCGTACCACCAGCTGCACATCGATTTTACGCAACTGCTTGCTCAGCCAGTCGACGTAGGATTTCTGCCCAAGTCCGGACGAGGTGGTGTCGAGATAGATGACCAGCGGCTCTCCTGTCGTTTTGTCCCGACCGCCGGGATAGCCCGCCTCGGCCAGCAATCGGCGCGCTTCCGATACCGGTTTTCGCACCGCTCGTCCGCCCTTCCAGTCATACACAAACGGATTGACACCCTCTTCGCCCGGCATACTTCCGAAAACGCCCGGCGGAATCGGGTTCATGGCGGGCGTGCCGCGGCCGTTGAGAAACACCGAGATGAATTCTTCCTGGTCGATGGCGATGGAAATTGCCAGGCGCAATTTGCGCGCCGATTCGCTGTCGCCGCCGACCACCGGGTCGAGCATGTTGAAGCCGGTGTACATCGTGCTCGGCTCGACTGCGGTGACCAGGCTGATGTGTCGTTCGCGCATCTCGTCGCTCAACCCGACTTCGCCGCCACTGCCCACCTGCACCGCCTGATCGAAGTTGTCGGACGACAGGCCGGACGCGTCGTAATAGCCCTGCAGGAACTTCGTCCAGTAGGGAATGCTTTCCTTCTCGCGCGAGTACACCGCCTCGTCGACAAAGGGGATGGTGGCGCCACAATCCGCAAGCAATCCACTGGCGCGGTCGTCCGGTTCGCCCTCACACGGATAGCTTGCATCGCGGTAGTTCGGGTTGCGCTTCAGCACCATGCGCGCATTGGGATCGTTTTCGACCAGCATGTAAGGCCCGGTGCCGACCGGCCACCAGTCTAGGGTGAAGTTCTTTTCCGCCATGCCGGGTTGCGAGAAAAACCGGTCGACCTCGCGCGGCACTGGCGCGAAAAACGGCATCGTCATCCAGTACAGCAGTTGCGGATAGGCGCCTTCGAGATGGATGCGGTAGGTGTAGCGATCGACGCGTTCGACGCCATCGAGCGAAAAACGGTCGAGGTCGAGCCACGCGCCCTCCGGCAAGCGTTTCGCCTCCACTGTGAGTTGCTCATGCAGGCGTTTGAGGCCGGGGATGTATTCACTCATCAATTCGAGGATGGGCGAATGCAGCGACGGATGCGCCAGACGCTTGAGTTGATAGATAAAGTCGTCGGCCGTCAGTTCGCGTGTGCCGGTGAGCGGAAAATCGCGCATCGTTTGTGCGCTTCCAAGCACGTCAGGCGGCATCGGCACGTAGGCCGGGGCGCCGTCATCTCGCGTCGCAAATGCAGCATGTGGTTGATACTGGATGCCCGGCTTGATGCGAACTTCGTAAACGCTGCGCGCGACCTGTGCATTGGGAGCGTCGTCAGGCAAAGTCTGACCGTCGGCGTCCAAGCGCGAGATCACCGGCATCTGCGCCGCCGATCCCGGGATCAGTTCGTATGGCCGATTCAGATAGTGGTATTGCAGCGGCGGCTCGTAAATCTGGTACAGAAAAGTCGCCTCGTCTTCAGCGTACGACTGCACCGGGTCGAGGTGTTTCGGCTGGTTGGTAAACGCTGAATAGAGAATGTTCTTGCCGCGCTCGGCCAGCGGATAGGGATCGTTCCAGGCGCGGCCGCATGCGCTCAGCAAGGCCACGCTGATGGCACACAGGAACACGCGCAAAGGTGTACGGCGCAGGTCGAACATGGCCTGCAGTTTATCCGAAGCCCGCTGAACTCCGCATCCGCCTGCGGCATGCGCCGGTCGTCACAGGTGGATCAGCTATAATCCGCCAGTCTGCTCACCTTAGGCGCACATTCATGGGATTTCTCTCCGGCAAACGGATGCTGGTGACCGGTTTGCTCAGCAATCGTTCGATTGCTTATGGGATTGCCCAAGCCTTGCATCGCGAAGGGGCCGAGCTCGCATTTACCTACCAGAGCGAGCGCGTTCACGAGCGGGTTGCAAAGCTGGCCAATGGTTTTGGCAGCGCACTCATCTTGCCCTGCGACGTTCAGCAGGATGCGCAGATCGACGATCTCTTCTCGCAATTAGGGGACGAGTGGAACGGTGTCGACAGCGTCATCCATTCGATCGCCTTCGCTCCCACGAACGCGCTTGAGGGCGATTTTCTCAACGGTTTGTCGCGCGACGCATTTCGCATCTCCCAGGAAATCAGCGCCTACAGCTTCCCCGCGCTCGCCAAGGCCGCCCGACCGCTGATGCAGGGCCGCAACGGTTCGCTGCTTACGCTGACCTATCTTGGCGCGGTACGCACCATGCCGAACTACAATGTCATGGGGCTGGCGAAAGCCAGCCTTGAAGCTTCGGTTCGGTATCTCTCGGTGTGTCTCGGTCCCGAAGGCACTCGCGTCAATGCGATCTCCGCCGGTCCGATCAAGACGCTGGCCGCCGCTGGCATTGGGAATTTTGGCAAGCTGCTCGCCTTCAACGAACATAATGCGCCATTGCGCCGAAGCGTCACCATCGAGGAAGTCGGCAATGCCGCGGCATTCATGTGCTCCGATCTCGCCAGTGCGATAACGGGTGAAATCATGTACGTGGACTGCGGATTCAACATCACTGCATTAGGCAATCCCGACGCGCAGTGATCGTGCAACTAAAAAGGCCCGGCGCATACGCCGGGCCTTTTAACGTCATCAGCTAATTTATCGCGGTTCGTCGGGTGTGATCGCCGCCGCATTGATCATTACCGGATAGCTCTCACGCAGTTCGGCAAGGAAGGCGCGCAAGTCTTGCGCACCCAGCAATTGAGCGTATTGCTGCGAGATGCCGGCGACGCGTTCATCGTCCGGTCTAATCTCGGCCCGCTTGACCGAATCGACCCGAAATAGCGCATAGCCCGCACCTTCCAGCTCGAGCCCATCGTAGGCCGGCAGCGGACCTTCCGGCATCGAGAACACTTTCGCCAGTGCCTGCGGCGGCAATGTGGCAAGGCCACGCTGGACGGTAATCGCTTCGCCCCAGTCGAGGGAGAGCGTGTCGCCAGCTTTCAGCGCAGCGAGCTCCTCCACTCCGTCAGCGCTCGCCAATTCGGCCGCCTTGATTGTGCGCAAGCGCGCTTCCACTTCAGACTTCACCTCATCAAAACTGCGCTGACGCGCCGGCTCATGCGCCGCAACACGAACCGCGACCATCGTGTTGTCTCCGACATCAATGGCATCTGAGTTGTGCTTGTTGACCAATACGTCTTGCGAAAAAAGCGCGTTGACCAACTCGGGGCTATCGATGTCGGCCATCCGCTCCGCCCCCGCTTCAATCCAGGCATCCGTCGTCTTAACTTCGAGGCCAAAAGCTTCCGCTGCAGGTTCAAGTGAATCTGGCTGCTCATAGACGGTATTTGCGAAATCCTCGGCCACCTCAAGAAACCGTCGACTTGCGGCCTTCTCGCGCAGTTCGGATTCGATACGCTCGCGCACCTGCTCAAGCGGCGGAATGGTTGCGGGCCGAATCTCGTCGACACGCAGGATATGGAAGCCAAAGTCTGACCGGACAATCTCCGGCAGCAAGCCTTCGCCAGCGCCAAACACCGCGTCTTCAAACGGCTTGACCATTGCGCCGTGGCCAAAAAAACCCAGATCGCCTCCTGACGGTGCAGAACCCGGGTCGTCCGAGGATTTCCTGGCGACATCGCCAAATGTCTCGGGTGCCGCCTTGACCTCGGCCAGCAACTTCTCAGCCTTCGCCTTTGCCTGTGCGATTTCGTCTTCCGAAGCGTCGGCACCCACTTGAACCAGAATATGACTGGCTTTTCGCTCTTCCGGGACACCGAAGTTGTGCTTTGTTTGTTCGTATTCGGCACGTACCTCTTCGTCCGTCACCGTGGCATCTTCACGCAAAGCTGCAGGGCTGAGCACCACGTAGCGCGCTTTGACCCGCGCCGGCACTTCAAAACTGGCGGTATTCGCTTCGTAGTACGCCTTCGCATCGGCGCCGTCCACGTTGACCTTGTCGACGTAGTCCTCCGGTTTGAACTGCGCCATGTGAATCGTTCGTTCTTCAAGCTGAGCGGCAAGGAAACGTTGCGCTGCGGATGCGGGTACAAAGGCGGCTTCCCCAACCGCGCTCAAAATCTGCTGGTTGGCAAGTTCGCTACGCAGACGCTCCTGGAAACCGAGTTCGCTCATCCCTTGGCCGCGCAGCTGGGCCTCGTACTTTTTCATGGAAAATTGGCCATTTTCCTGAAAGGACGCGATGCCGGCGATGGTTTCGCGTAACTGCCCGTCCGGCACCGAGAGGCCATTTTCGACGGCATAGAGTGCAAGCAGCCGTTGGTTGACAAGATTTTCGAGTACCGCGCGCCGGAACAACGGGGTATTGAACGTCGCTGCATCGACTTGGCCTTCGTTTGCCGCTCGCACGCGATCCTGCTGCTCGCGCATGGCCTGCTCGAACTGGAAGGCTGATATTTTGCTGTCGCCCACCGAAGCGACTTCGCTCGTGGTCGTCCGGTCGCTGATGTAGGAGTCGACACCCCAGAGCGCGAAAGTAAGAGAGATGAGCACAATTATGACTTGTGCAATGCGTTTGTTGCCGCGGACAGCTTCGAACATGAGCTTAACCGGAGATCCAGGACGAATGAAAAGGGGGAGAGTCGACTCGAAAATCAAAAAAGACGAACGCTACGCTCGCCTTTAGGGTGTTGGCGGAGTGGACGGGACTCGAACCCGCGACCCCCGGCGTGACAGGCCGGTATTCTAACCAACTGAACTACCACTCCACGACTGTGACTACTCACGATGCACTGGTGGGTGCTGACGGGTTCGAACCGCCGACATTCGCCTTGTAAGGGCGACGCTCTACCAGCTGAGCTAAGCACCCGCATCCGGGCTGCAAGCCCTAAAGCGCGCTAGTTTACTGCATCTTTGAGCGCTTTGCCAGCGCGGAACTTCGGGACCATTGCCGACTTGATCTCGATGCTTGCCCCGGTACGCGGATTCCGTCCGGTGCGTGCTGCGCGCTTGCCGACGTAAAATGTCCCGAAGCCTACCAGCGTGACACTCCCGCCTCCCTTGAGCGCCTTCGAAACTGCGGATATGGTGGCGTCGAGCGCCCGCCCTGCCGCCGCCTTCGAGAGATCAGCATCGTCGGCGATCTGATCGATCAATTCGGATTTATTCACTTTTGTCCCCTTCTTCCTCTGATGTGCGGAGATCGTGGTGATTCTTGGGCTATCCCGCCAAAGAGTCTCCACATCGTCCTTGCATACTGCAGAGTTGTTATAGCTTGCGCATTTTTAAGCTGTCAAGGCGCGGCGTGGCGAAGCCCGGCAAGAAAATGGCCGCGATTGCGGCCATTTCGAAGCTCAGTGAGCGCGGAGATTCTGGTCCGCACTCGGGTGGTCCGACCCCGCAACCTTGGGAGATTGTGTCTTGGGCAGATCACCCAGAGGTTCGGGCGCAGTCTCCAGTGCATACACAAGAACCTGGTCGATCCACTTCACCGGCGTGATTTCAATCACATTCTTGATATTCTCAGGAATGTCCGCGAGGTCCTTGACGTTTTCCTCCGGAATCAACGCCTTGCGTATCCCACCGCGTACCGCTGCAAGCAGTTTTTCTTTTAATCCGCCGATCGCCAGCACTTCACCACGCAAGGTGATTTCACCCGTCATCGCGACGTCACAACGCACCGGAATCCCGGTCAAAACCGATACCAATGCCGTAGTAATTGCCACACCCGCAGACGGACCATCTTTCGGAATGGCACCTTCCGGCAGGTGTATATGTAGATCGCTCTTCTGGTAGAAATCTTCCGGAATACCAAGCGATGCCGCGCGCCGGCGAACCACCGACAGCGCCGCCTGAATCGATTCCTGCATCACCTCGCCCAGCTTGCCCGTATGAATGATCTTGCCTTTCCCGGGCAATACAACGGCTTCGACGGTCAGCAATTCGCCACCGACCTCGGTCCACGCAAGGCCGGTGACCTGACCAATCTGGTTTTCTTTCTCGGCCATGCCAAACGTGTACCGACGCACACCAAGATACTTGCCCAGATTCTTTGCATTGACGACAACCTTGGTCATTCGCTTACGCAGCACCAGCGCACGAACGACCTTTCGGCAAACCTTCGAGATCTCTCGCTCCAACCCGCGCACACCGGCCTCGCGCGTGTAGTACCGGACCATATCGTGCAGCGCGTCTTCTGTAATCGAGATTTCGGTCTTCTTCAAACCGTTATTACGCATCTGTTTTGGAATCAAATAGCGTTGGGCGATATTGACCTTTTCATCCTCTGTGTAACCCGACACTCGAATCAACTCCATCCGGTCAAGCAACGGCGCCGGGATGTTGAGTGTATTGGCCGTGGCGACGAACATGACATCGGACAAGTCATATTCGACCTCGATGTAATGATCGACGAACGTCGAATTCTGTTCGGGGTCGAGCACTTCGAGCAACGCAGAAGACGGATCACCGCGGAAGTCCTGACCCATTTTGTCCACTTCATCCAGTAGGAATAGCGGATTCTTGACGCCGATCTTGCTCATGTTCTGCAAGATCTTACCCGGCATTGAGCCGATGTAGGTTCGTCGATGGCCCCGAATCTCGGCTTCGTCGCGAACACCGCCGAGCGACATGCGAACAAACTTGCGATTCGTTGCCCGCGCAATTGACTGGCCGAGCGACGTCTTGCCGACGCCGGGAGGGCCAACCAGGCACAGAATCGGTGCTTTGAGTTTTTCAACACGCTGCTGTACCGCCAAGTACTCGACAATGCGCTCTTTGACGCGTTCGAGTCCGTAGTGCTCGGTATCGAGCACTTTCTGGGCGTCGTTCAGATCTTTGTGAATGCGGGAACGCTTTTTCCAGGGCAAACCGATCAGCGTATCGATGTAATTGCGTACAACCGTTGCTTCGGCCGACATCGGTGACATCAAACGCAGCTTTTTCAGTTCGGAATTCGCCTTTGTAGTCGCTTCCTTGCTCATTCCAGATGACTTGATCTTACGTTCCAGCTCCTCAAGGTCCGCGCCATCTTCACCTTCGCCAAGCTCTTTCTGGATTGCCTTGACCTGTTCATTCAGGTAGTACTCGCGCTGGCTTTTTTCCATCTGCCGCTTGACACGCCCGCGAATGCGCTTTTCCACCTGAAGAATGTCAAGTTCCGACTCAAGCTGGGTCAGCAGTGTTTCAAGGCGTTCCGCCGCGTCGACCATCTCGAGCACTTGCTGCTTTTGTTCGAGCTTTAGCGGCAGGTGCGCGGCAATCGTATCTGCAAGACGACCAGGTTCCTCGATACCTCCGAGTGAGGTAAGGATTTCGGGCGGAATCTTCTTGTTGAGCTTCACATACTGGTCAAACTGCGTGACGATGGCGCGCCGCATGGCTTCGACTTCATGCGAAGCGGCTTCCTTCACCGGTATCGGCGTCGTTTTCGCCGTAAAAACGACGCCCTGGTCTTCAACCGAGTCAATGTGAGCACGTTGAACGCCCTCAACGAGCACTTTGATCGTGCCGTCGGGCAGTTTCAGCATCTGCAGGATATTGGCTATACAGCCAGTGTCATGCAGATCCTCGGCGGTCGGTTCGTCCTGGGCAGCGGCCTTTTGAGCGACAAGCAAGATACTCTTGCCTGCTTCCATTGCGTTCTCAAGCGCCTTGATGGATTTCGGACGCCCCACGAAGAGAGGGATGACCATATGCGGGAAAACCACGACATCGCGCAGCGGAAGGAGCGGCAGCTCGATCTGCTCTTGCGGCAACTCATCGGTGCCAGACATGATTGGTTCCTTGGAAACTATGCACGGGCCTAGATTGGGGCCCGTGACTGGATTTCAAGACGGCAAATGGGCAGGCTTAGTTTGAGCCAGAGACTTTCTGTTGATCAGCGTAGATCATGATCGGTTGAGAGCTTCCATCAACCGCGCCGTCATCAATCACGATTTTCTCGACATTTTCCAGCGTGGGCAGGTCATACATGACGTCGAGGAGCGTGCCTTCAAGTATTGACCGCAGACCGCGTGCGCCAGTTCGGCGTTTGAGTGCCCGGCCCGCGATAGCGCGCAGGGCTGACTCACGGAATTCAAGCTCGGTGCCTTCCATCGCAAAAAGCTTTGCATATTGTTTTACGAGCGCATTCTTAGGTTCGGTAAGAATCTTTACCAAGGCCTCCTCGTCCAGCTCTTGCAAGGTCGCAACCACTGGAAGGCGCCCAACGAATTCGGGAATGAGGCCGAATTTGACGAGGTCTTCGGGCTCCACCTGCAACAGCGTATCCGAGACCGACTTGCCTTCCCGGCTTCTTACTTCGGCGCCGAAACCAATTCCAGCCTGTTCAGTGCGACCACGAATGACTTTTTCAAGTCCGTCGAAAGCACCTCCGCAAATGAACAGGATATTCGTCGTATCAATCTGCACGAAGTCTTGATTGGGGTGCTTTCGACCGCCTTGCGGCGGCACCGCAGCGACCGTGCCCTCAATGAGCTTGAGCAAAGCCTGCTGAACACCCTCACCCGATACGTCACGAGTGATCGACGGGTTATCCGATTTGCGTGAAATCTTGTCGATTTCGTCAATATAGACGATGCCTTGCTGCGCCTTGTCGACGTCATAGTCACACTTCTGCAGCAACTTCTGGATGATGTTCTCGACGTCCTCGCCCACGTAGCCGGCTTCCGTGAGCGTTGTCGCATCAGCCATCACGAATGGCACGTTCAGGAGTCGCGCCAGCGTCTGCGCAAGCAGCGTTTTCCCCGAGCCCGTCGGGCCAACCATAAGGATATTGCTCTTCGCGAGTTCGACTTCATCCTTGGTCGAATCGAGGTGACGCAAGCGTTTGTAGTGATTATAAACAGCCACTGCAAGAATACGTTTGGCCTGGTGTTGGCCGATCACGTATTGATTCAGGATGTCAAAAATTTCGTTCGGGGTCGGGAGATCGCTCCGCCCTTCTTCGTTGCCATGCTCGCCAGCGAGTTCATCGCGAATGATGTCATTGCATAGATCAATGCATTCATCGCATATGAAGACAGACGGGCCAGCGATCAGCTTTCGGACCTCGTGCTGACTCTTGCCGCAAAACGAGCAGTACAGCAGCTTTTCGCCGCCCGTTTTCTTTTCTGTCATAGCATCCTCTCGCTGGTTGTCAGGTCGCGTCAGCGCGACTGGAAAGCACCTTGTCAACGATACCGTAGCGCATCGCCTCTTCACCGGACATGAAATTGTCCCTGTCGGTGTCTTTTTCTATCCGCTCACTCTTTTGACCAGTATGCTTCGCCAGCATTACATTCAGGCGAGCCCGCAAGGCGAGAATCTCGCGTGCGTGGATCTCGATATCCGACGCCTGGCCCTGAAATCCGCCAAGCGGTTGGTGAATCATGATGCGTGAGTTCGGCAGGCAGTAGCGTTTGCCTTCCGCGCCGGCAGCCAGAAGGAAGGCCCCCATGCTCGCTGCCTGTCCGATACACAGCGTGCTTACATCAGGCTTGACGAACTGCATAGTGTCGTAAATAGCCATTCCCGAGGTCACGGCGCCACCTGGAGAATTGATGTACAGGTAAATGTCCTTGTCCGGATTTTCCGACTCCAGAAAAAGCATCTGGGCGACGATCAGATTCGCGGTGACATCGTTGACCGGCCCGACCAGAAATACGACGCGTTCCTTCAGCAGACGCGAATAGATGTCGTAAGCGCGCTCGCCACGACCGCTTTGCTCGATCACCATCGGCACCAGGCCGAGACCCACCGGATTCCACTCGCTTGCCATCGTGTTGGAAGAACTCATCGTTTCGCCATAAGGGAAATGCATCATGCCGTAGAGCCCATGAGGTCGTCAAAGTCGATCGGCTTGTCTACCGTTTTTGCATTGGCGAGAACCCACTCGACCGAGTTTTCTTCAATCACCAAAGCCTCGGCTTGTGCCAGGCGTTGAGGTTGGGAGTAGTACCAGTCGATCACTTCTTTCGGGTCTTCGTAGCTCTTCGCGAAATCTTCCACAAGCGCTCGAATCTGCTCGGGTTTTGCGTGCAATTCTCTTTCCTTCACCAGTTCAGCGAGAACAAGCCCCAGCTTGACGCGACGTCGCGCCTCGTCGGTAAACCACTCGGGAGACACCGGCACATCCTTGGCGTTCATGCCGCGGTTCTCCATGTCACGACGCGCGTTGTCGGCGAGCTGTTCCGCCTCGCGTGCGACGAGCGCTTTGGGCGCTTCAATCGGGTTCGCGTCAAGCAGTGCGTTCATGGCCTGCTCCTTGATGCGCGCCTTGACTCGACGACTGACTTCGCGCTCGAGATTGTTTCTGACCTCTTCGCGCATTTTGGTGACATCGCCGTCCTCGATCCCAAGCGCGATGGCGAAGTCCGAATCGAGCTGCGGAAGTTTGGGTTCGCCCACTTCCTTCACCGCGACATCAAACTCCGCTTCCTGCCCTGCGAGTTCTTTTGCGTTGTAGTCGTCAGGAAAGGTCATCTTAAAGGTTTTGTTCTCCCCGACTTTGAGACCAACCACAGCCTCTTCGAACGCACTGAGCATATTACCCGCGCCGATCACAAACGGAAAATCGTTCGCTTTGCCACCGTCGAATTCAACACCATCCTTGCGTCCGACAAAGTCGACGACGACACGGTCATCAGTGGCGGCGGCGCGCTCCTGCGCCTCATAGGTCGTGCGCTGTTTGCGCAGCACATCAATAGTCTTGTCCACTTCCGCGTCAGTCACTTCAAGCGTGGGACGTTCAATGGATTTGTCGCTCAAATCACCCAACTGAATTTCCGGATACACCTCGAACACCGCGGTGAATTCAAGTCCTTCTTCGCTCGCGTCAGTCTTTGGTTCGATCCGTGGCTGCCCTGCGACGCGGAGCTTCTGCTCCTGGATACGCTCACCAAAGGATTTTTCCAGCGCGGCGCCGATGGCTTCCGAGCGCGCCTGCGCGCCATGACTCTGCTCGACGATCTTGAGTGGCACTTTACCGGGCCTGAAACCGGGGAGTTTCATGGTGCGGGCCATGCGTTTAAGGCGGGCCTGAACTTCCTGATCCACGGCGTCTTTTGAGACGGCGAAATCGATCCGGCGTTCGAGTACGTTGGTAGTTTCCTGGTTGGCTGTCATGAAGTTTCCCGACTGGTCAGAACTGGCCGAACCCGCTCGCCGAACGAAGGCAGGGCGGCCGACATTGTAGATTTGGACAAACGATTAGTTTAGCACAGCGAGCTTCGACGTCTCGTCGCCGATGTGCCCCCGAACAATACGCTTACCCAGGCCTGCGCAATGGTAAAAAATCGGCAAAGTCGGGAACCTCGTGATTCATTTCCTCCTCTCACTGAGAGACGCGAGCACACTGGAAGTCACAGGAGTGTTGAAGCTGGCGCTCGAAGTGTCGTACGCGTAGTGCATGCGCAGACACTCACTTTCGTCAGCAATACCGCGCACGCATATTTCGTTGCAGGAGACATAAGATGAGCCTATTCAACGCCTATCAGGCGCGATTCGAAGCGACGCAAGAGGAGGAAATATCGCTTCAGGAATACTTGGAATTGTGCCGCTCCGAACCGCGCGCGTATGCCACCGCGGCTGAGCGGTTGCTGATGGCGATCGGCGAGCCCGAACTGGTCGACACCCGTGACGATTCTCGTCTGTCACGCATCTTCTCCAACAAGATGCTCAAACGCTATCCCGCGTTCCGCGAGTTTTACGGTATGGAAGAGTCGATTGAAAACATCGTCTCGTATTTCCGTCACGCAGCGCAGGGACTTGAAGAGAGGAAACAGATTCTCTACTTGCTGGGTCCGGTCGGTGGCGGCAAATCCTCACTTGCCGAAAAGCTCAAATCGCTGATGGAACACGTGCCCTTTTACGCGATCAAGGATTCGCCGGTCAACGAGTCGCCGCTCGCTCTGTTCGATCCGGAAGAAGACGGTAAATTGCTGGAAGACGATTTCGGCATTCCGTTGCGCTATGTGACGTCGATCATGAGCCCATGGGCGGTCAAGCGTCTGCACGAGTACGGCGGCGACATCACACGCTTCCGGGTCGTCAAGTTGCGTCCGTCGGTACTCAAGCAGATCGCGGTGGCCAAGACCGAACCGGGAGACGAAAACAATCAGGACATCTCCTCACTGGTCGGCAAGGTCGACATTCGCAAACTGGAAGCCCATTCTCAGGACGACCCGGACGCCTACAGCTATTCCGGCGGTTTGTGCCTCGCCAACCGCGGCATGCTGGAGTTCGTCGAGATGTTCAAGGCGCCGATCAAGGTGCTCCACCCGCTGCTCACCGCAACCCAGGAACAGAACTACAAGGGCACGGAAGGTTTTGGTGCAATACCGTTCGACGGCATCGTCATGGCGCACTCGAACGAATCGGAATGGTCGGCGTTCAAGAACAACAAGAACAACGAAGCCTTCCTCGATCGCATTTACACCGTCAAGGTGCCTTACTGCCTGCGCGTTTCCGAAGAAATCCGGATCTACGACAAATTACTCCGCGAGAGCTCGCTTGCGGCCGCGCCCTGCGCGCCCGACACACTGCGCATGATGGCCCAATTTGCCGTGTTGTCGCGGCTCAAGGAGCCGGAAAATTCGAGCATTTTTTCCAAGATGCGCATCTACGACGGCGAAAGTCTCAAGGACACCGACCCAAAAGCCAGGTCCTATCAGGAATATCGCGACTACGCGGGTGTCGACGAAGGCATGAGCGGTTTGTCGACGCGCTTTGCGTTCAAGGTGCTTTCACGGGTGTTCAACTTCGACCATCGCGAAGTGTCCGCAAACCCGGTCCACCTGATGTACGTGCTTGAGCAGCAGATCGAGCAGGAGCAATTTCCGCCCGAGATTGAAGGTCGCTATCGCGCGTTCATCAAGGAATTCCTCTCGCCGCGCTACGCCGAGTTCATCGGCAAGGAGATCCAGACAGCCTATCTCGAAAGCTACTCGGAATACGGGCAGAATATTTTCGATCGCTATGTCACGTACGCTGATTTCTGGATTCAGGATCAGGAATACCGCGACACGAACACGGGCGAAATTCTCGATCGCAACGCGCTCAACGACGAACTCGAGAAGATCGAAAAACCGGCGGGCATCAGCAACCCGAAGGATTTCCGTAACGAGGTGGTCAACTTCGTCCTGCGCGCCCGTGCGCAGCATTCGGGTAACAACCCGAGCTGGACGAGCTACGAGAAGCTACGCGCCGTTATCGAGAAGAAGATGTTCTCCAACACGGAGGACTTGCTGCCGGTGATCAGTTTCAACGCCAAGGCCAGCGCGGACGAACAGCGCAAGCATCAGGACTTCGTAAATCGTATGATCGACAAGGGCTACACCGAGAAACAGGTACGCTTGCTGTGCGAATGGTATCTGCGCGTCCGTAAATCCTCATAAGAAGCGCCGCGTGCCAAGCTTCCCAGCGGGAAGCGCGGCACGCGACAGGCCGCCCCAGGGAGAGGACAGATGGTCCGCATCATCGATCGACGCTTCGACAGCAAGAAGAAAAGCACCGTTAATCGCCAGCGCTTCATGCGCCGGTTCAAACGGCAAATCCGCCGCGCGGTCGCGGATGCGATTGACGACCGCTCGATCCGCGACCTGAACAGCGGCGAAGAAATCGCGATTCCCGCAAAAGACCTCTCGGAACCGAGCTTTCAACAAGGCCGGGATGGTGTGTGGGAGCAGGTGTTCTCCGGAAACGACCGGTTTTCCACGGGCGATCAGATCGACCGCCCACTCGGCGGCGGTGCAGGTGGAGGTGGCGGCAAAGCCAGTAACGAAGGGGAAAGCGAGGACGATTTTGTTTTTCATCTCTCGCGCGAAGAATTTCTCAACATCTTCTTCGAAGACCTTGCGCTGCCAAACCTCTTGCGCACGCAACTAGCCAAGGTCACCGAGTTCAAGAGCCAGCGCGCCGGCTTTACCTCGGATGGTGTGCCCACCAACATCAACATTGTGCGTTCGCTGCGCGGCGCGCTCGGTCGGCGCATGGCGTTGGGCGGCCCGCTCACCAAGCGGGTGCGCGAGATCGACGAGCAGCTCAAGTTGCTGCGGCAGGACGAAACGCTGCACGCCGAAGAAATTCGCCAGTTGCGTGAGGAACGCGCCAGCCTGCTCGCGCGCATCGAGGCCATCCCGTTCATTGACCGTTTCGATCTGCGCTACAACAACCGCGTCAGGGTGCCGCAACCGGTCACGCAGGCCGTGATGTTTTGCGTGATGGATGTTTCGGGTTCGATGGACGAGCAGAAAAAGTCCACCGGGAAACGCTTCTTCATGCTGCTCTACCTTTTCTTGCAACGGAATTACGAGCGCATCGAGGTCGTATTCATTCGTCACCACACCATTGCCAAGGAAGTCGACGAAGACGAATTCTTCCACTCACGGGAATCTGGTGGCACGGTGGTATCCAGCGCACTGCGTCTGATGACCGACATCGTGCGCGATCGCTACAGCCCCTCGGTATGGAATATCTATGGCGCGCAAGCGTCGGACGGCGACAACTGGGACAACGATTCACCGATCTGCTGCGAAATTCTCGACGAAGAACTGCTTGGCTTGTGCCGTTACTTTGCCTACATCGAGATCACTGCCGGCGAGCCGCAGAATCTGTGGCGGCAATACGAAGCGCTCACCGCAACGCACCGCAACTTCGCCATGCAGCGAATCGAAGCACTCGAAGACATCTACCCGGTGTTCCGTGAATTGTTCAAAAAGGAGCCCGCATGAGCGAAGTTGCTGTCGACCGTAAAAAACTGCCGAGCGGTGCCGAGTGGACCTTCGAAGCGATCGATCGTTACCACGAGGAAATCGCGCGGGTCGCGGCAAGCTACGGACTCGATACGTACCCCGTGCAGGTCGAGATGATTACCTCCGAGCAGATGATGGACGCCTACGCCTCGGTCGGCATGCCGGTCAACTACCGCCACTGGAGCTTCGGCAAGCAATTTCTTGCCACTGAAAAACGCTACAAGCGCGGACAGATGGGCCTGGCGTACGAGATCGTGATCAATTCCGATCCGTGCATCGCCTACCTCATGGAGGAAAACACGCTGACCATGCAGGCGCTGGTGATTGCCCATGCCGCTTACGGTCACAACGCATTCTTCAAGGGCAATTACCTGTTCCGCACGTGGACCAGCCCCGATGCGATCATCGACTACCTCATTTTTGCGCGCAATTACATTGCCGAATGCGAGGAGCGGTTTGGCGAAGACAAGGTCGAGGAGTTGATCGATTCCTGCCACGCGCTCATGAACCTCGGTGTCGATCGATACAAGCGTCCGCCCAAGCTTTCGCTTGCCAAGGAGCAACTCAGGCAAGAGGAGCGCGAAGCCTATCTGCAACGACAGGTAAACGAACTGTGGCGCACGCTGCCCGGCGAAGCCAGCGAAGACACACCCCGTACTCGCGAGCGCTTCCCGCCTGAACCACAGGAAAATCTGCTCTATTTCATCGAAAAACACGCGCCGCTGCTCGAGCCCTGGCAGCGCGAGGTGGTGCGCATCGTGCGCAAGGTCGCGCAGTATTTCTTTCCCCAGCGCCAGACGCAGGTCATGAACGAAGGTTGGGCCAGCTTCTGGCACTACACCTTGCTCAATACGCTCTACGACGAAGGTCTGTTGGCCGACAGCTTCATGATGGAATTCCTGCACAGCCATTCGAGCGTGATGTACCAACCGAACTATAACGACGACTGGTACAACGGAATCAACCCGTATGCGCTTGGCTTTGCGATGTGGCAGGACATCAAGCGTATCTGCCAGCACCCGACGGAGGAAGACCACGCATGGCTCCCCGATATCGCTGGCAGTGACTGGCTCGAAACCTTCGATTTTGCGATGCGCAATTTCAAGGATGAGAGCTTCATTGCCCAATTCCTGTCGCCGCGCTTGATGCGCGAGTTCAAGTTCTTCTCGGTCGAGGACAACGACAGCGAAGACAAGCTGTCCGTCACTGCCATCCACGAAGAGCAGGGCTATCGTACCTTGCGCGAGCGCCTGTCGAACCAGTACAACCTGGGCTGTCGCGAACCCAATATCCAGGTGTGGAATGTCGATTTTCGTGGCGACCGAACGCTCACATTGCGATACCTTCCCTACAATCGCCGGCCGCTGGCCGACTCCGGTGCGGAAGTCATGAAGCATGTGGCGCGCCTGTGGGGTTTTGGCGTGCGGTTGGAGACGGTCGAAGCCGACGGCACCGCCTCGCTGACCTACGAATGCCGGCGTGAAAAACGCCACCCGCACGGCCACGCGTAACACGCATTTACGGTTGCACTCAAGCGCGCATCCGCAGCGCCGTTAAACGTGATTGAAAGGCCCGCACGACGCGAGCCGAACCTCAATCGCCACAACGGCTTGCCGGAGGCAGCATGACCTCTCCTCTGAAGATCGAAAACGAAGATCAATTCGAAAACGCGCTCGAAGCGTTTTCGCACACCATCGAGCGTGACTTGGCGACCCGCCAGCTCACCTTTCCAGCCTTTCTTGATTTGACGATCCGCATCAAGCGCGTCAGCGACGACCCGAATTCCTCGCTTGATGACATCGTGCGCGTGATCCGGCCCGACGCCCTGCTCAGCGCGCGCATCATCCGGCTGGCCAATTCTGTCGCACTCAATCCCAACAATGCCACCATCACCAGTATTGGCGACGCCGTGGGCCGCATCGGTCAGGTCAATGTGCGCTCGGTCGCGCTGGCCGTTGCCACCGAGCAACTGGCCGGCGAGTGCCGCAGCGCCGACACCCGTTTGATCGCCTCGAGACTGTGGATGCACACCATCGACGTCGCCGCCTGGACGGCTGCGCTCACCCGCCATCTGCGCTGCGGCGATCCCGACACCGCATTGTTCGCGGGCATGCTGAGCACCATCGGTCAGTTTTTTCTGCTCGCGCGCGCGGCACAATACCAAGTGCTCGAAGCCGACCTCAACCGTTTTGGCGAGTTCGTTACCCTGTGGCATGAGCCGGTCAGTCGAGAACTGCTCGAGGCCTTCGATGTGCCCGATGCAGTCAGCCATGTGTTTGACGAAAACAACCCCTATGGGAGTAGCTGGCCGCCCTCGAAGTTGCGCGACATCTACTTCGTCGCCTGCCTGTGCGCGGAAACGCCCAACCCCTTCCTCCAGTTCAGCCCCGGCCTGCG
>RCMY010002074.1_pt1 | contig 18310 bp, 16 predicted proteins | sample 2041341 | NCBI WGS metagenome assembly RCMY01 (sample SAMN09708234, study PRJNA481090) | Marine sediment metagenome, whole genome shotgun sequencing project. | reverse complement strand
CCATTGGCAACATGAGCCCGGAGTACGGTTCCACGATCGCGGTCTTCCCCATCGACGACCAGACGATCGACTACATGCGCCTCACTGGCCGCGACGAGCACCAGCTTGCGCTCGTCGAGGCCTACAGCAGGGAACAGGGACTCTGGCACGACGCGAACAACGAGCCCGTTTTCTCCGAGTACATCGAACTGGATCTCTCGACGGTGGTTCCCTCCATCGCCGGTCCGCGTCGGCCGCAGGATCGCATCCGGCTGGATGAGGCGAAGAACGCCTTCCGCGAGTCGGTGGCATCATTCGTCGGCGAGCCCGACGGTGCGCCGGAGTACTCCGGCTACGACCAGACCGTGAAGCAGACCATGATCACGTCCGATCCCACGGGCACCGATCCGACGGATGTGGATGATTCGCCACCCCCGGTTGAGGTCGGTCACGGCGACATGAAGGACCGCGTGAGCAAGCTTGTACCCGTGACGTTGGCAGACGGCACGAAGTTTGAGCTGGACCACGGCGCGGTGACCATCGCCTCCATCACGTCCTGCACGAACACGTCCAACCCGAGCGTTATGATCGGCGCCGCCCTCGTGGCGAAGAAGGCCGTTGAGAAGGGCCTCAACCGCAAGCCCTGGGTGAAGACATCTCTGGCCCCCGGCTCCCAGGTGGTCACCGACTACTTCGAGAAGGCAGGCCTCACCGAGTACCTCGATGCCATGGGCTTCAACCTGGTGGGTTACGGCTGCACCACCTGCATCGGCAACTCGGGCCCCCTCATTCCCGAGGTCTCCCAGGCCATCAACGAACATGACCTGGCAGCGGCGGCGGTGCTCTCGGGCAACCGCAACTTTGAGGGTCGAATCAACCCCGACGTCCAGATGAACTACCTGGCCTCACCCATGTTGGTCATCGTCTACGCGATAGCGGGCACCATGGACATCGATCTCTTCAACGAGCCGATCGGCCAGGACCAGTCCGGCAAGGACGTCTTCATGCGTGACATCTGGCCATCGGGAGCAGAGATCGAGGAGGTCGTCGGTAGTTCCATCAGCGCCGAGATGTTCACCACGCGCTACGCCGACGTCTTTGCCGGCGACGAACGCTGGCAGTCCCTGCCCACGCCCGATGGGGAGACCTTTGCTTGGGAGGAAGATTCCACTTATGTGCGCAAGCCTCCGTACTTCGACGGCATGCCGGCCCAGCCTGAGCCAGTGGAGGACATCACCGGCGCGCGTGTGCTGCTGAAACTGGGCGATTCGGTCACCACTGACCACATCTCCCCGGCCGGCAGCATCAAGGAGGACTCGCCGGCGGGCGCGTACCTGAGCGCGCACGGCGTGGAGCGTCGCGACTTCAACTCCTATGGCTCGCGCCGTGGAAACCACGAGGTCATGATTCGCGGCACCTTCGCCAACATTCGTCTCCGTAATCAGATTGCACCCGGCACCGAGGGTGGCTTCACGCGTGACTTCACGGCCGACGGCGGCCCCGTCACCACCGTGTATGACGCGTCGGTCTCCTATGCAGATGCCGACGTGCCACTCGTGGTGCTGGCGGGCAAGGAGTACGGCTCGGGCAGCTCGCGCGACTGGGCTGCCAAGGGCACTGCACTGCTCGGCGTGCGTGCCGTGGTTGCCGAGAGCTACGAGCGGATCCACCGTTCCAACCTCATCGGGATGGGTGTTCTTCCGCTGCAGTTCCCGGAAGGGGACACCGCAGAATCACTCGGACTGACCGGGGAAGAAACGTTCTCGGTAACGGGTGTTACCGGTCTCAACGATGGTGATACCCCGAAGACGATGAAGGTCACCGCTGAGAAGGCCGACGGCTCCGTCGTCGCCTTTGATGCGCTGGTTCGCATCGATACCCCGGGTGAGCGCAGCTACTACCTCAACGGTGGGATCATGCAGTACGTCCTTCGCAACCTGGCTGCTGCTGCCTGACCCCAAGCCAATCGTGCAATGGCACATGCTGCCCCATACCCACCAGGGTGTGGGGCAGCAGTGGTTGTGACACCTCTTGGAATTGTCAGGGTTTCAGAGTTTAATGGAACACATGTTCGACGAAGAGGCCGTAATCAGGGTATGGGTGCCGCCGGGTTGGCCAGCCGTCGTGAGGCCTCCGGGTTCGCAGGGATGGGCACGAACGGCCACGTCGTTCCTGCTTGACTGCTGTCCTCCTGATTACCGTGGGTATCCCGTTCTGCTGAAGCATCCGGTGGTGCTGGCGCGTTTCGCCCGCCAGTTCGCCTCCAGTCAGTTGGTGGCAACCCAGAGCAACCTGGCTGGGGCCCGCCCGGATCTCATGGGTTGGGTGGAGACGGCCACGGTGGACGCCGCGGTGGCGGTGCTCCAGGCCGAGGAGGCGCGGATGGTCCGGCAGGTGAGGGCGGTGTCGCTAGTGGAACAGGCACTGAGAGATGTGAGGTTCACCCCCAAACTTTGACGCCGCTCCGCCGTGATTCCCTTCTGTCTTGGAAAGGACCAAGTAACATTGGGCCATGCCGTTGTTGGACACGATTTCGAACCCCCAGGACCTTCGCGCGCTGACACGTTCCCAGCTCGAGGAGTTGGCTGAGGAGATCCGGGCCTTTCTGGTCACCAAGGTGAGCCGGACGGGTGGTCACCTTGGGCCCAATCTCGGAGTGGTCGAGCTCACCATCGGTATGCACCGTGTCTTCACGTCTCCGAGGGACCCGATCATCTTCGACACAGGGCATCAAAGCTATGTCCACAAGATGCTCACCGGCCGCCTCGCTGGATTCGACACGCTGCGGCAACGCGGAGGTCTTTCCGGCTATCCGGATCCGGCGGAGTCCGAGCACGATTGGGTGTCCAACTCCCACGCCTCCACATCGCTGTCCTGGGGCGCCGGCCTGGCCCATGGTTTCCAGCTGCGCGGTGAGGATCGTACCGTCGTCGTCGTCGTTGGTGATGGGGCTCTTACCGGTGGCATGGCATGGGAGGCGCTGAACAACATTGGACTGCGCCATGGCGTGAAGCTCGTCATCGTCGTCAACGACAACGGACGCTCCTACACCCCCACCGTCGGGGGTCTGGCCAACCAACTCGCCGGGCTGCGCACCCACAAGAAGTACGAGAAGACGCTCAGTTTCATCAAACGTCGTGTCAGCAGCCTTCCGGTCATCGGGCGCCCTGCGTACGATCTTCTGCACGGATTCAAGACTGGCGTGAAGGATGTCCTGGTGCCCGAGGGCATGTTCTCCGACATGGGAATCAAGTACGTCGGTCCCATCGACGGTCATGACATCGGCGCCGTCATCAGCCACTTGGAACAGGCCCGACAGTATGAAGGTCCCGTGATCGTGCACTGCATGACGCGCAAGGGCAAGGGGTTCAAGGCGGCCGAAGAGAACGAGGAGGACCGGTTCCACGCGGTGGGCAAGATCAATGAGTTCACCGGTGAACCGTTGTCCGCCTCGGTCCAGGCCACGTGGACGGACGCGTTCGCCGAGGCAATCGTGCAAATCGGCCACAAGCGCGCGGACGTGGTCGCAATCACGGCCGCCATGCTGAATCCGGTGGGTCTGGGGCGCTTTGCCGCAGCCTTTCCGGACCGGACACTGGATGTGGGGATCGCCGAGCAGCACGCCGTCGTCGCCGCATCCGGATTGGCAGCAGCCGGTCTGCACCCGGTGATCGCGCTGTATGCCACTTTCGTCAACCGTGCGTTCGATCAAATCCTCATGGATGCAGCCCTCCACAACAAGGGCGTCACTTTCGCGCTGGACCGCTCCGGTATCACCGGCACCGATGGCCCGAGCCACAACGGCATGTGGGACATGTCTTTACTGGGCCTGATTCCGGGTCTCGAAATCTCCGCCCCCAGGGATCAGCCGAGGATGGTGGCAGCGTTGGAGCGGGCCGTCACAGTTGACGACAGGCCGACGGTGGTCCGCTACTCCAAGGAGCGGTTGCCGGACGAGATACCAGCCATATCGCATCGTGGTGAGGGACGCGAGAGGGTTGACATCCTTCGCACTCACTCAGACTCTCGGGTGCTGTTGCTCGGATATGGTCAGTTCGCCGGCATTGCCATGGACGTCGCTGATCGACTGGGGCATCAGGGCTTCTCCTGCACCGTCGCAGATCCGCTCTGGTGCGTGCCAGTCAGCGGCGAACTGGTCCAACTGAGCAGCGAGTACAAGCTCGTCGTCAGCATTGAGGACAACATGCTGACCGGGGGCCTGGGGGAGCGGTTGCGGTCGCGCCTGTTGGCGGACGCCGTATCCACTCCGGTTCTCACGTTCGGTGTTCCCCAGAAATTCCTGGAGCACGGGAGCCGCGACGAGATACTGGAGGAGTTGGGGCTCACCGGTCGCGATGTCGCTCGCGAAGTGTTGGAGCATGTCGTCAAGGACGACGCTTTCGCCGAGATGATCCAACCAGCCGAGAAACGCTGACCGCCACCGGCCCTCACCATGGACGGTTGTGGGCTGGCCACAACCGTTTCGCATCGTTGACCCGCGGCGCGGATCCTTCTTCCATCCCAGCCCGTCGATAGGCGGCGGCAGCACCGATTCAGGCGCGGCCGGAGACCTCATTCAGCAGGGGCGCCAGAAAGTCGATCTGCCATTCCCGAGCACCGTTACGACGCAGCGCGTCGGCGAAATCTGGCTCCTTGGCGTGGTCGAATACCACTCGCTGAATGATCGCCGGTATGGCCACGAGGCTCGGCTGCATCGCGAGATCGCAACCGAGCTCGTCGACCGCTGGCTTCACTTTCCACCAGAGCTCAGCAGCCTCCGGGTGATGCCGGTCCCAGTTCCGGGGGTGTGACAAACCGTTGGATGGCGCCCGTCGTGGTGGGTAGTCGCGAGGTGTCAATGAATCCACTGTGGAGATGGCGCGCAACCAGTTGGACCGGAATCTCATGCCTGTACGGTGCTGGAATCCCCTGACCGTCGACATGTCGGCGGGGCCAGGGAGGGGACCGCTGGCCGAAACGCGAGCGGCGAGATCCACGATGGCTGGATCCGGGAGAATGCGGCCGGGCGGTCTGTCGCGCTCCTTGGCGATCGTGTCGCGCTCGGTCCACAGGGCGCGGGCAACGGCCAGCTGTCGTGGTGCCTTGAGCGCTGCGAGGCCAGTCAGCCGCCGCCAGGGGTCCACTCTCGGGACCGTGGGTGCAAGGAATTGCGTGAGCGTTGCCGCAAATTCCTCTTCAGCCCAACCCAATCGACCAATGGCGTCCAGTTCGTCCGCCAGGATTTCATGCAGTTCCAGCAGGTAGTCAACATCCAGTGCCGCGTATTCCAGCCATGACTCCGGCAGGGGCCGGGTTGCCCAGTTGTCCGCTGAATGTGCCTTCTCCAGATGAACATCGAGTTTGCGCTCCAGAAGAGGCCCAAGACCCGCCGAGGGTTCACCCAGGAGCCGCGCTGCCAGCTCCGTGTCGAAAAGGTGGCGTGGCCGGATGTCGACGTCGCGCATGCATGGCAGATCCTGGCTCGCCGCGTGAACAAGCCACAGGGCGTCCCCGCAGGATTCGGACAGCACTTCAAGGCGAGCAACGCCGTCCACTTCGAACGGCAATGGATCGACAAGCCAGGTGCCGGCCCCGCGCCGTCGGATCTGGAAGAGGTACGCCTTGGGCCAGTAGCGGTGACCGTGGGCGCGCTCGGCGTCAAAGGCGATGGGGCCTTCGCCAGCAGCCAGCGCTGCAACACAATCGGCCAGAGCCTCAGGGCTGCCAACGACGTCCCGGAGTGGTTCACGTGAATGCTGAACGAACTCGGCGGTCACAGGCTGCGCCCGGGGAAGTGCAGCATGCCCTCAGGAAGGACGGGGTTGCCGGCCACCAGCCCCAGGAGGTCCTGCCAGGCGCGGAGGTGGCCCACGAGGGGATCGTATGTCCCCAGGGTAGGAGTCCAGGAGGAACGCAGCTCAACTTCGGCGCGGTCCTCGGCGCCCTCCATGTCCCCGAAAGCCTTGCCGTAGGACGCGGTCACGGTCCCGGCGAGATGACCGTGGGAGGCTTCGTGTGTCTCGAGTGCGTCGCTCATCCATGACCAGGCAACGTCGGGAAGCATGGGGTCAGCCACCATGTCCAGATCCACATCTGCCCGTGCGTAGGACACGATGCGGTAGGTGCCGCCCCAAGCGTCATTTCCGGCGGGGTCGTGCAGGAGGATCAATCGCCCGTTGGCGAGTTCGTCCTCGCCCTGCATCAACTCGGCAGAGATCGCGATGCTGTGGGGCGCGATGCGCTGCGGGGAACCGATCTCCTCAACGATGAGTCCCGTCCGCCACCGCATGGCGTGCAACTCAGACAGGACACGGCTGAATTCCAGCGGGGTGATGTTGGGAGAGGCAACCACGTCTTAGACAGTAGGTCAGCCCCGACGCTCGGTGTGGGAAGCGCGCCGGGTACTTCCGTAACCGAACAGCCCCGGATCAGACTCCGTGTGATTGGTGCCGCGTCACGCAGGACCGGAAATCTCGCATCGGCTGATCGTCAAGGTCATCTACGGCGTGGAGCACAGTGAGTGCGGCGTGTCTGACCAGCCGCCGGTTCACGACGAACCACCCCGGCCCACCGAGGATCACTCGGTGGCGTCGGCGGGGTCCAGGGTCATGGACACGGAGTTGATGCAGTACCGCAGATCAGTGGGGGTGTCGTAGCCCTCGCCCTTGAAGACGTGGCCCAGGTGCCCGTCGCACGCAGCGCACCGCACCTCCACACGATCCGGACCAAACAGCGACTTGTCCGTCAGGTAGCGAACACGTTCCTCGGCAAGTGGCTCGAAGAAGCTCGGCCAGCCACAGGATGAGTGAAACTTCTGAGTGCTGCGAAACAGCTCAGTGCCGCAGCCGCGACAGCGGTAGACACCCTCGGCGGTCGTGTCGGTGTACTCGCCCACGAAGGGACGTTCGGTCCCCCCCTTGCGCAGCACTTGGTACTCCAGATCGTTCAGCTGCTCGCGCCACGAGGCGTCAGGCTTGTTCAGGGGTGCGACGGTGTTCTCATCCTTGCTCATGGTTCCCAAGTTTAGAACCGAGCACAAGCCGTGGAAACAAGTACGATGTCCCGCATGGCCAGCAGGGATGCAATCACGCTGGAGGTTGATGGCCGCGAGGTCCGCCTCTCCAGCCCCACGAAGCCCTATTTCCCCGAGCTCGGACTCACGAAGCTGGATATTGCCCACTACGTCATGGCCGTGGCGCCCGGGATGCTCGCAGCGCTGAAGGACAGGCCAACAACGATGGAGCGCTGGCCGGGCGGGGTGGTGGAGGGCACGGTCATGTCAACGCGGCAGGACTCTCGCGGTGATGCTTTCTACCAGAAGCGCACACCAAAGGGGACGCCGGACTGGGTGCAACAGGCAACCATCACTTTCCCCTCGGGGAGAACTGCCAAGACGGTGGCGCCGGCTGATGCAGCGACGTTGGTCTGGATGGTCAATTTGGGCACCCTGAGGTTCCATGCCTGGCCAGTGCGTGCGTCAGACACGGACCTGGTGGACCAGTTGCGCATCGATCTCGATCCACAACCCGGTACGGACTTCGCCGGTGCAGCGCGTGTCTCCCATGAACTGCGCAAGGTCCTGAGTGATGCGGGATTGGTGGGTTTCCCGAAAACCAGCGGCGGCCGCGGCCTCCACGTCTACGCACCTGTCCAAGGAACGAGCTTCATTGACGCCCGCCATGCGACGATCTCGATCGGTCGTGAACTCGCTCGCCGAATGCCCGATGAGGTCACCGTCAACTGGTGGAAGGAGGAGAGGGGGAGCAGGATCTTCGTGGACTTCAACCAGATGGCCCGTGACCGGTTGATGGCCTCCGCATACTCCATCCGGCCAACACCCGCGGCACGTGTCTCTGCCCCACTGGGTTGGGATGAAGTTGATCATGTCAGCCCGGACGACTTCACGGTGCCATCAATGCTGGAGCGCTACGCGCGGCTGGGCGACGTCTGGGGCCCCTACTGTGACGCTGAGCCCGGCGACCCGGCAACAGCACTGGAGTGGTATCTCAGGGATGAGGCCGCTGGACAGGGCGAAATGCCCTACCCGCCCGAATACCCGAAGATGGAGGGCGAGCCGATGAGGGTGCAGCCGTCACGGGCCCGCCACTCCGACGATGACTGAGGAAGTCAGTCCGCGTCAGTGAAGGGGGCGTTGTCGCGCTGGGGAGCGCTGGCATCCAGGAGTTCCATGGCTGCAAAGGCGTAGCGGGCGATGATCAGCTCCACCAGACGGTCATGGTCCTCGATGGGATCCGTGACCACCATGGCACCCGCGCGCAGAGCAGCCTGCTGATGGGCCCGGAACAGGGGACCCTTGGTCAGGAACAGCGAACCGACGGCAATGTGGCGGCGCCCCTGGGTTCGCATTGCTGCGATGGCCTGGGCGGTCGCGCGCCCCGTATTGTCACAGATGGCGAGTTGGACCGGAAGCTTGTGGTGGGCGGCCCACTGGCGAGCGCGGCGCGCAAGAAGTGAAGTGCCGCGTACGTCGCCGCCCTCCGGAGCGCCGAGGACCAGTGCATCCACCTCAACCGCATTGGTCTTTGCCAGGGCATCGCGCATGCGCGCATCCATCACGTTCAGGAGCTCTGATGCCGGCCCGATGGGACGAGCGATGACCACCTTGACGCCGTACTGCGACTTCTGGACAGCATCTGCCGCCTTGGTGATGACGGGGGAGTGGTCCATGGCGGAGACAAGATCCAGTGGAACGATGGCGATCTCGGTGGTGCCAGTTGACGCCAATCGATCCACGCAGTCCGCGACGCCCGGCTTCACGTCTGAAACGAAGCCGAATGTCACGAGGAGGTCTGGGCGGAGCTCGGACAACTTGGAACTGAGGGAGGCGAGGGCCGCGGCGACGGCTGGATCATCGTCCCCGGAGGCGATGAGCACGATCGCTGGCGCAGCCATGGCATCTCACTTCCGGTCGTAGTCGCTTTTCATTATCCAAGATGTTCGTCCCACATTGTGGAATGTTTGAGGAGTAAGCGCAAGGTGAGCGGCTGACGTGCCTCAGATGACGGCGGAGAGGGAGCTGGGGAATCAGATCCTCGTGGCGCCATCGGCGGAGAAAGCAGGGGGCTTCTTGTGTGCGGGGCGGAAAGCCTCACCGGCACGGGGGTGGGCGATACTGGGTTCGAACCAGTGACCTCTTCGGTGTGAACGAAGCGCGCTACCACTGCGCCAATCGCCCGTGCGAGATCGAACTTTAGCGCACCCCCCGGCTCAGCGCCAAACGACGGTTGCAGCCGCCCGGCAACCCTGCTTCTCCTTGCGGATGATGGTGCTGACCTACACGCTGCTGAGAGGGCCAACTGACGTCGTCCGGATCGCGCTTGTGCCCCCACGAGGGGTTTTGCATCAGCCCACACCCTGCGCTAAAGTTCTCAACGCGTCGAGAACTGGGCCATCAGGTCTGGGGACAGTCGCGGTGCGGACGTGGCTCAGTTGGTAGAGCATCACCTTGCCAAGGTGAGGGTCGCGAGTTCGAATCTCGTCGTCCGCTCGGAGAATTCTCTCCCAATCCACGCGGGGAGATGCATCTACGCGGTGGAGTGGCCGAGAGGCGAGGCAACGGACTGCAAATCCGTGTACACGGGTTCAAATCCCGTCTCCACCTCGGGCGATTGGCGCAGTGGTAGCGCGCTTCCCTGACACGGAAGAGGTCACTGGTTCAAACCCAGTATCGCCCACCAGCAGAATCGGACGGTCCCTCGGGACCGTCCTTTTTGGTGCCATCCGTGTACGCGGAGGGACGATCGACGCCTGGGGCATGGCCGATGAATCCCTGTGGCTCTGGATCCTCCAGACATCCTTTGGCACAAGTCCGGATTCGATGGGGTGCCCCATGAACCGGAAAGGCGGCTCCTTGCAAAGGATTACTGTCCCATCCAGTAGTTCCTCTCCTTGACAATTGCAGCGCGACGAGCCGCGATCAGTGGGTCTGGCGTACCCAGATTCATGGTCCCAAACCGGCGATTCGGATCAACGCCGTCCGGAGGCGCTTCCCGTGACACCAAACCACAGCAAAAGGTCCTGAACGCTGAGTCCTGTCCAGTACATGCCGACTGTGTCGTTTGCCTGCAGATCACCCACGCGACGGCGGCCGCCCCGCGCGGAGGGGAGGCCTTGCGACGGAATACAGCCGGATCCGCCACGGCAGCGCGGCTGAGGAATCGTCGCATCGCCGTGCGGTGCTCCACGTCCAGCAAACTCGTCTGCACATGCGTCACAGGCGTCCAGCATCTGCTGCACAGCCGGAGGCCAGGGTGACTCCCATGAGGTAGTCGTCGCAATCATTGAGCACTTGTGTCAATGACCCACGTGTCGGCTTCGATGCGGGCACGATCCAGTCCGCTGATGCTTCGACGAGACTGCTGACGATGGCCAGGAGATCCAGCGCTTCATCCGAGCGCAGAGCCTGCCTCAGGTTCTGGAAGAGGGGAAGGTCTTCGGGGCCGTCGTATGACAAGGCAGAGGGTGGCCCGGCACCGTGTGGGCGTCGCCATGGAGTTCCTCGTCCATGTCACATGTTCGTCATGTGACCAAGACTAGGCAAGAGCCAGCAGCTTACGAAGTAGTTTGGTGGGATGCCCAAGGACCAAGGGGGAGCGACCCCTGCAACAACAGTCCTCGCGGCGGCTGGGATCACTCACACCCTGCACTCCTACGAACATGATCCGCGTACCTCCTCCTTCGGTCTCGAAGCAGCTGTGGCACTGCGCGTCGATGCCCACCGCGTGTTCAAAACGCTTCTTGTGAACACTGGCGACTCACTGGCTGTTGGGCTTGTTCCAGTGACCCGCTCGTTGGATCTGAAGGCAATGGCCTCTGCGTTGGGCGTGAAGAAGCTCGTCATGGCAGAGCCGGCCGTCGCAGAGCGCAGCTCCGGCATGGTCGTGGGTGGCATCAGCCCCATCGGGCAGAAGCGAATGCTGCCAACTGTCCTGGATCAGTCCATGCTGCTCCAGGCGACGGTGCTGATTTCCGCTGGCAGACGGGGACTCGACGTGGAACTGTCGCCCCATGATCTTGCCGCGATGACGAAAGCGACGTTCGCTCCCATCAGTCGCGCGTGATCCTCAGATGCGCGCGGTGACGAGGAACAGGCTGTAGGTCCCGCCTCCGTCATCGCCCTCCCGGTGCAACTGGATGTCGTCGTGCCATGTGACATCGGTGAACCCAGCGCCTGTCAGCAGCTCAGCCAGCTCACCTCGGTCCAAGCCGTCGAGATGCGGGTTGTCCGCCGGATCGTGGTCGGTGCCGTGGTGGAAGCCGGAGGACCCCTTGGGAAGGTCCATGAGTGCAATCTGTCCGCCGGGTCGCAGAGCCTTCGCCATGTTGCCGATCGTCGTCTCGAGATCGTCGACATGGTGGAGCACCTGGAGACAGAATAGGACGTCCGCGATGCCCTCTGGGTGATCCAGCGAGTGCGTGGCAAAGTTGCGTCGTTCGGTGTCCCACTGAAGTGCCCGCTCGGCAATCCCGCGCTCTGATGCCTTCAGCATTTCCACCGAAGTGTCGACCAGCAGGCAGTGGGGGAGCAGGTCCGCCAAGGCGAAGCTGAGTTGGCCCGTGCCGCAGCCGTACTCGAGTCCGGCTTCGACGCCGTCAAAGTCGAGGACCTCACGCAGCCGGGCAGCCACCACCCTGGTGCGCTCAACCCTGTCTGGCTTGTCGTCCCAGGTCTGTGCCATGTCGTCGAAAATGCTCATGGGGCCATCCTGCCTTCGAATATGGTCCGTTGGTCACTAATTCTCCAATGACGGGATTTACGGTGCGCAGCGGTCCCTGTCGTTCCGATGAGTTGGGCGCACCCATCAGTAGTCTTGCGGACATGTCAGAGACCAAACTGGTGAAGAACGAGGAAGAGAATCGCTACGAGTTGACCCTCGACCGCGCCCGGATCGGGTTCATCGACTACCACCGCGACGGTGAGGTGATCGATCTCCTGCACACCGAGGTGGACCCGGATCACGGCGGCCACGGATACGCTGCGATGCTGGCAGATTTCGCACTCCGGGACATTTCACAGGCAGCCTTGATGGCGAAGCCCACGTGTCCCTACATCGCGAGTCACATCGACAAGAACCCGGAGTTCGGCAGCCTTGTTGCCGGTGGGGACCCGGCCCAGGGTTGATCGCAGTGGTGCAGTGCGCGAACTCGGGATAGAGCTCTCGGCCCGTGTAGGGCACAATGCTGAAGGTGCCTGTCGCACGCAATGCCTGTCACACAACGGGGTGCGGCGGCACGATTCAGATACCTGCCCCGAGAGGAACTCCCAGTGAGTGGCGTCATCACCATCACCCGGCCAGAAGGATCCGACAAAGTCGATCTCGCCGACACCACAACGGGGCTGGACCTCTTCGGCACGGACCGTAGAGTCGTCGCGATGCGCCGCGCTGGCGAGCTCCTCGACCTGGCTGTGAAACTCTCCGACGGCGACGTCATTGAGCCAGTGCTCAACAGCGAGCCTGACGGCTTGGCCATCGTGCGCCACTCCGCAGGCCACGTGACGGCCCAAGCGCTGCAGCACCTGGTGCCGACAGCGAAGCTGGGTATCGGCCCGCCCATCGTCGACGGTTTCTACTACGACTTCCAGACCGATCCGCTCACCCCTGAGGATCTGGCGGCAATCGAGAAGCAAATGGGCCAGATCGTCCGGGAGAAGCAGAAGTTCGTGCGCCGCGACATCACCGACGGCGACGCCCGCGTGGAGCTTGCCGAAGAACCGTTCAAGCTGGAACTGGTGGCTCTCAAGGGCAACGCCTCCGACGACGACGGCTCATCCGTGGAGGTGGGTGCAGGCCAACTCACGATGTATGACAACGTCAGGCGCGACGGCAGCGTCGCCTGGACGGACCTGTGCCGCGGGCCTCACGTCCCCCACACCGGCTACATCCAGGCAGTGGCTCTGACAAAGGTCTCGGCCGCCTACTGGCGTGGCGACCAGCGCAACGCCACCCTGCAGCGTGTCTACGGCACGGCCTGGGCCACGCGGGATGATCTGAAGGCGTACCAGACGCGCATGGCGGAGGCAGCCAAGCGCGACCACCGCAAGCTGGGTGCCGAACTCGATCTCTTCAGCTTCCCGGACGAGATCGGCTCCGGCCTGGCCGTGTTCCATCCCAAGGGCGCCACGATCCGCATGGAGATGGAGGAGTACTCGCGCCGTCGCCACATCGCGGAGAACTACTCGTTCGTCACCACCCCGCACATCACGAAGTCGAAGCTGTACGAAACCTCCGGTCACCTCGAGTGGTATGCCGACGGCATGTACCCGCCCATGCACATGGACGCCGAGTACGACGCCGACGGTCACATGACCAAGCAGGGCGCGGACTACTACATGAAGCCCATGAACTGCCCCATGCACAACCTCATCTTTGCGTCACGGGGGCGCTCCTACCGCGAACTGCCCCTGCGGCTGTTCGAGTTCGGGACGGTGTACCGCAATGAGAAGTCGGGTGTGGTGCACGGACTCACCAGGGCCCGCGGCTTCACCCAGGATGATGCCCACATCTACTGCACGCGCGAGCAGATGCGCCTTGAATTGGGGCGACTGCTGCAGTTCGTCCTGGAGTTACTCAAGGACTACGGCCTAGACGACTTCTACCTCGAGGTCTCCAGCAAGAACCCGGAGAAGTTCGTCGGAGACGACGCCACCTGGGAGGAGGCCACCAACACGCTTCGTGAGGTGGGCATCTCTTCCGGTCTGGAGCTTGTGGAGGATCCGGGCGGCGCGGCCTTCTACGGCCCCAAGATTTCGGTGCAGGCGAAGGACGCCATCGGCCGCACCTGGCAGATGTCCACGATCCAGCTGGACTTCAACCTTCCAGAACTGTTCGAACTCGAATACCAGGCCTCCGACGGCACCCGCCAGCGCCCCGTGATGATCCACCGTGCTCTGTTCGGATCCATCGAACGCTTCTTCGGGGTGCTCACCGAGCACTACGCAGGCGCCTTCCCTGCCTGGTTGGCACCCGTACAGGTGCTGGGCATCCCCGTCGCCTCGGAGTTTGACAGTTACCTCGAAGAGATTCTCGCAAAGTTGCGTCAACAGGGGATCCGCACGGAGCTGGACACCTCCGACGACCGCTTCGGCAAGAAGATCCGCAACGCACAAAAGCAGAAGGTTCCCTTCATGCTCATTGCAGGCGGCGACGACAGGGATGCTGGCTGCGTCTCTTTCAGGTACCGCGACGGATCGCAACGCAATGGCGTGCCCGTCGGGGAGGCGGTGGAGCAGATCGTGTCGTTCGTCCAGTCCCGCGAAAACGAGGGACCGAGCGCCGATGCCTGACGTGCAGGTGCAGGATCCCGCAGAGCTCGCTGGCGCTCCCGATGCCTTCCAACGTCTGTGGACGCCTCACCGCATGGTCTACATCCAGGGTGAGAGCAAGCCGACAGCGGAGGGGGACTGCCCATTCTGTACGGCACCGACGAAGAGCGATGAGGACGGACTCATCGTGGCACGAGGTGAGCACGCTTTCGTGGTGATGAACCTGTTTCCGTACTCTCCCGGGCATCTGTTGGTCTGCCCCAATCGACACGTTCCGGACTACACAAACATCACTGTCGAGGAGACAATGGAGATCGCGGACCTGACACAGCAATCCATGCGCGTTCTGCGAAGGGTGAGCAACCCGGCCGGCTTCAATCTGGGCATGAATCAGGGAGCCGTGGCGGGAGCCGGCATTGCGGCGCATCTGCACCAGCACGTCGTCCCCCGATGGGGTGGGGACATGAACTTCCTGCCGGTCATTGCCCAGACAAGGGCTCTGCCCCAGTTGCTTGGCGATGCACGCCAGCAGTTGGCTGATGCCTGGGACTGCTGAGCGGATGAGGCTTGGCCGGCGCATCCAACCGTGGGTGACAAGCATGGTGTGGACGATGGGATCTCGTCTTCCACACTGGGCCAGACGAGCCATCTGCACGGTTCTGCCCTGGCCGATCGCGGCGCTGCCGCTGGGTGGGCTTCGGCAGTGGGAGCACAACGCATTCACAGCCCTCGGACGCCCACCCTCTGCGAATCAACGGCGGACGATGGTCTCGTCGTGGCTTCGCAACAACCTCATGTCGCTCTCCCTGGCCCGATGGAGCGATTCTGACATTCTGGGCCGTGTCATCATCAGCGACGACGACCTCGGCAAACTTCAAAGCTCACTCGCCGGCCCGGGCCTCGTGATGGTCCTTCCCCACATGGGGAGCTGGGACTTCGCGGGAGCGTGGTGCGCACGTGTGGGAATCAAGGTGCTGAGCGTCGCGGAGAAGCTGCCACGGGGGCTGTATGAGCGTTTCCGTGATGCACGTGCGGGCATGGGCATGGACATTCTTCCCGTGGGCCAACCTGATCTGATGCGGCGCCTCGTGGAGTCTGTGCGCAGGGGGGACGCCGTGTGTCTCCTCAGTGATCGCGACCTCTCGGGTCGGGGCATCGAAACATCCTGGCCAGGATCCGGACGCTCCGTGAGCGTTCCCGGCGGTCCTGCCCTGCTGTCGCGATTGACCGGGTGTCACATGCGGGTGGCCTCCACCCGGTTCCACGGCGATCGGGTGGAGATCCTGATCGGGGATGTCATCCCGATCACGCCGCCCGCCGCCATGATGGCCGACGCCGTGGCGCAGTTCGCGCAGGCCGTCCGTGAGTCGCCCACTGACTGGCTCATGCTTCAGCCCTTCTTCAGGGATGTGTGAACGGCAAATGCGTGTGGCCCTGCTCTGCCCCTACTCTCTCGATGCCCCCGGCGGGGTTGCCACCCACGTGCTCGGGCTGGCCGCCTGGTTGGTGTCGCGGGGCGACGAGGTGACGGTGATCGCACCCGGAACCGGGACGCCGTCGGTCCGCGACGGTATTGCTCTGCATCTCGTGGGACGCTCCATCAATCTGCCGTTCAATGGTTCCGTTGCTCAACTGGCCGTGCGCCGCCGGCAGTGCGCCGAATCACTGCGGGCCACTCGTGGCGCCGACGTGGTTCACGTCCATGAGCCCCTGACCCCGGGGATCGCCTTCGCCGTTGCGCGCAGTGCCCACAATCTCGTGGCCACGCATCATGCGAGCTTCACACCTCCCCGGATACTCGCTGCTGTTCTGCGTCGCCGGGCAGCGGCACTCACTCCCCGTTACTCCATTGCTGTGTCACGTTCGGCCCAACAGACCGCACATGCCGCCACGGGAGCGCCACCCGAGATCATCGGCAACGGTCTCCTCATGCCTGAGCCACCGCCTGCCCGACGGGGCTGGCGCGGAGGAGCGCGTCCGCGCATCGGTTTCCTGGGCCGACTTGATGAGCCACGCAAGGGATTCGCAGTGTTTCGGGAGGTGACAGAACTGGCCCGGAGAGTGGGCCTTGATGCCGAGTTCGTCGCACTCGGGCCGGGCAGGGTGGATCCCGGATCCGTTCGCCTGCTCGGGGTCGTCGATGATACGGATCGCAACTTGGCGCTCCAGCAGGTGGACGTCCTGCTGGCACCCAATCTGTTCGGGGAGAGTTTTGGTCTCATCCTGGTCGAAGCTCTGGCAGCAGGATGCTCAGTGGTGGCCAGTGACCTGCCGGGTTTCGTGGACGTGCTGGCGGAGTCCGGCACTGGTCGCACTTTCACCGCAGGCGACGCTCGCGCGGCGCTGGAGGCGCTCCGGGCGGCGTTGTGTGCGTCGGAGGATCCCCGTGTGCTGCACAGGTCTGCCCACAACTGGAGCTGGGATGTGCTCGGCCCACGGGTGCGTGAGCACTACCTGGGGGCAATCGAACGCCGGTGAGCCTGTGAGGCACGGCTGGAGCGACAAGTCGATGGCCTAGGCTGGCCAGCGTGAACACAGTCGAGGCGACGTCCCAGTGGGACACCGATCGTGTCATCACCGTGCCCAACGCCCTTTCCTTCATCCGGCTTCTGGCCGTTGGCGTGTTCGGATGGCTCATCCTGGACGGTCAGGATGTCGCGGCCGTCATCCTGTTGGCCGCCTCTGGCGCCACGGACTGGCTCGACGGCTTCCTGGCTCGCAGGCTGAAACAGCGCACCGCTCTCGGCGCCAAGCTGGATCCGGTGGCCGACAGGCTCTACATCCTGATGGCCATGGTTGCCCTCACAGTTCGTGGCATCATGCCTTGGTGGCTGCTCGCCATCCTCGTGGCGCGTGATGTGATGCTGGTGCTCCTGATGCCATCGCTGCGCCGAAGCAGCGTCCTGGCGCTGCCGGTCAACTTCGTCGGCAAGGCGGCCACCATGTGTCTCCTGCTCGCACTGCCCCTCATTCTGCTGGCCGCCACCCCCATGCTGGATGCCGAGTTCTTCGGATGGATAGGCTGGCCGTTGGCCATTCTGGGGGCGGCGCTCTACTGGTGGGCAGGCGGCCTCTACCTGCAACAGACAATCAGCCTCTCCCGAGCACGACGCAGGGCACCCGATGTCCAGGCCTGACCAAAGCATGAGCCTGCTGACTGATCTGCAGGCGAACGCATTGGAACCCGAATATCGTGTGGCCGGGGCACGGCAACAGGCGTCACCGTTGATTCTCGGCGCCACCCTGGCGCTGCTGGCCGCCCTCGTCGTCATCGCTGTTGTGAGCACCACCCGTTCCTCGGATGAGGTGGACGGTGAGCGTCGGGACCTGTTGGAGCGCATCACTGAGGCGGCTGGAAAAGTGGAGGTCCAGGAGGCGGAGGCTGCTGATTTGGAGTTGGAGATTCGCAACTTGGGCGCTGTCCAGATCAATGATCCGGCGCTGACCGCCGCCCAGGATGCCCTGGATCCACTGGTTGGAACCATTCCCGTCATGGGCCCCGGCATCATCGTGGAGGTCAGCGATGCCACAGACTCGTCTCGTACCGAAGGGGTGGTCTTCGACAGTGATGTGTCACGGCTCGTCAACGGCCTGCGCCAGGCCGGCGCTGAGGCGGTGGCAATCAACGGGCGCCGTGTCACAGCCCTGACACCGATCCGGACAGCGGGTTCGGCCATCACCGTGGACTATGTGTCCCTGTCGCCCCCGTATCGGGTGGAGGCCATCGGGAACCCTGCGACGATGCCCGCCCGGTTTGCCCGCACGGGGGCCGCGGCCTGGTGGAAGTACATCAGCGACAACTTTGGCATCCGATTCTCCATCCGGGAGGCCGACGGTGACCTGACTCTGCCCGCGGATCCCGGCATGCAACTCAGAACAGCAAAGAAATGAAGGACGAAAGGAGGCACTCATGTTGGCCGTTCTCGGACTAATTTTGGGCATCGTGATCGGGTTGCTCATCGAGCCGTCGCTTCCCACGGTGCTGCAGCCATACCTCCCCATCGCAATCGTCGCTGCGATGGATGCCATCCTCGGGGGTACCCGTGC
>RCMY010002073.1_pt1 | contig 18317 bp, 19 predicted proteins | sample 2041341 | NCBI WGS metagenome assembly RCMY01 (sample SAMN09708234, study PRJNA481090) | Marine sediment metagenome, whole genome shotgun sequencing project. | reverse complement strand
GGTGCAGGAAAACTGGTGCAAACCGATGGTCGACACCAGCCGCGCCCTGAACATCAAAGGCGGGCGTCATCCGGTGGTCGAACGCGCGCTGCGCGCCCAGAACGGCGCGCCTTTTATTGCCAATGACTGTGATCTGGGCGGCGAGAGCGATATCTGGCTTTTGACCGGGCCGAACATGGCCGGTAAATCGACCTTTCTGCGGCAAAACGCCCTGATCGCGCTTTTGGCCCAAATGGGAAGCTATGTGCCCGCCAAATCCGCCCATATCGGCCTTGTCAGCCAGCTTTTCAGCCGTGTTGGCGCGTCGGACGATCTGGCGCGCGGGCGCTCGACCTTTATGGTCGAAATGGTCGAAACTGCGGCGATCCTGAATCAGGCTGATGATCATGCTCTGGTTATTCTGGACGAGATCGGGCGCGGCACGGCGACCTATGACGGTCTTAGCATCGCCTGGGCGACGCTTGAAAACCTGCACGATGTAAATGGCTGTCGCGCACTATTTGCCACGCATTATCACGAGCTGACCAACCTAAGCGAGAAATTGGAGCGCGTTGAAAACGCCACCGTGACGGTCAAGGAACATGATGGCGATGTGATTTTCATGCACGAGGTTCGACGCGGCGCCGCCGACCGAAGCTATGGCGTACAGGTGGCAAAGCTGGCCGGTCTGCCCGAGGCGGTGGTCGCGCGGGCACGCGTGGTGCTGGATGCGCTTGAAAAAGGCGAACGCGAAGGCGGAAGTCGTCAAAAGGCGTTGATCGACGATCTGCCGCTCTTTTCCGCAAGGACGCCCGCACCCAAGCCGACCAAACCCAGCGACCCATCGCAGGTTGAGGCACGGCTGGCCGATATCCTTCCAGACGCTCTTAGCCCGCGCGAGGCGCTGGATCTGATCTATGAACTTAAGGAAATAGTGGAGAAAAAGGCGGGTTGAGGCCCGCCTTAGATCTTATGCGCCGCGATTGGACGACACGCCAACCTGCGCAGGGCGCAAAATACGGTCGTGCAGCATAAAGCCCTGACCAGAAACCTGAATGATCTCACCGGCCTTGGTGCCGGGCAGGGGGGCCTCGAACATCGCTTCGTGATGTTGCGGGTCAAATCGGTCCCCGACCTGCGGGTCAATCACGGTGATGCCGTGCTTGGCAAACACGTTTGTAAGCTCTCGCAGGGTAAGCTCGATTCCCTCAAACACCGCGGCCGATGCCTGACGTTGTTCATCGGTAAGGGTTTCAAGCGCCCGCTTGAGGCCGTCATGAACCGGCAGCATGTCGCGCGCCAGCTTTGAGCCGCCATAGTTCTCGGCCTCGCGCCGGTCTTTGTCGGACCGCTTGCGCGCATTTTCGGCATCGGCCAGCGCACGCATGAACTTGTCCTGATACGCGTCACGCTCTGCGCGCAGGGTATCAAGCTCTAACTCTTCGTCAGAAATCTCTGTCTCGCTCTGTTCGTTCTCTTCAGCGGCTGCCTCTTCGATATCATCGAGAAAGCTTTCGTTGTTCGGCTCTGCCATTTTACACCTCTAACTCCGGTCCGAGATCAGTTTGCCAACCAGTTGCGCCGTGTAGTCGACGATTGGCACAATGCGCCCATAGTTCAGGCGCGTCGGGCCAATGACACCAACTGCGCCAATGATCTTACGGTCAGCGTTCATATATGGAGAGACAACCAAAGAGGAACCCGAAAGTGAAAAAAGTTTGTTCTCAGAGCCAATAAAAATGCGCACACCTGCGCCTTCGTCGGCCAGTTCAAGGAATTCGGCAATATCACGTTTGCGTTCGAGGTCGTCAAACAGGGTACGAATACGCTCCAGGTCGACCTCTTCCGAGGTGGAATTCAAAAGATTCGCTCGCCCGCGTACGATAAGCCTCTCGTAAACCTCGCCTTCACCCTCCCATACCGCAAGGCCACTTTCGACCATGGCATGCGACAGTTGATCAATCTCTTGTCGCCGTGCCGCAATCTCTTTGGCGATCACGGTTTGAAGATCCGAAAGGGTTTTGCCCTCGATCAACGAGTTCAGGAAATTCGCCGCCTCCCGCATCGAGCTTGGCGTTTGACCGGGGGGTGGATTGAAAATGCGGTTTTCGACATTGCCGTCGGAAAACACCAGAACCACAAGCGCGCGGTCATGTCCGAGACTTACGAATTCGATATGCTTGATCGGCGCCTCGTGTTTCGGCGTGAGAACCAGAGAAGCGCCGCGCGTCACCCCCGAAAGGGCAGACCCGATACGATCAAGCATGCCGCCAACATCTTTTGAATTGCTGGTAACGGTATCGTCGATCATCTTGCGGTCAGTTGCCTCAAGATCACCCACCTCAAGCAGACCATCGACAAACATTCGCAGACCTTCCTGCGTCGGGACGCGCCCGGCGCTAACATGCGGACTGCCCAACAGGCCGAGATATTCCAGATCCTGCATCACGTTGCGGATCGTGGCCGCGCTTATCTTTTCGCTAAAGTCACGCGTCAGGGTGCGCGACCCCACAGGATCACCATTGGCAAGATAGCTTTCGACCACGCGACGGAACACCTCGCGCGAGCGGTCATTCATCTGATCAAGCACCTGGCCGGAGTTATTCATCTAATTGGGTTTCCTCATAGGCCTGCCATTAAAGACCAGTTGGGCCGAAGGTCAATCGGGGTTGCCATTACAGGCGCATCACCTGTATCTCCCGCCCAACAGCGAAAGGGAAATGCCATGCGACCGTCAGGTAGAGATTTAAGCGAAATGCGGCCAGTTTCAATCGAAACCGGGGTTTTGAAACATGCCGAGGGCTCTTGCATGATCAAGATCGGCGATACCCATGTTTTGTGCACCGCCACGATCGAAGATCGCGTGCCGCCCTTTATCAAAGGCAGCGGCCTTGGCTGGGTCACCGCCGAATATGGAATGCTTCCGCGCTCGACCAATAGCCGCATGCGCCGCGAGGCAACTGCGGGCAAACAAGGCGGTCGCACCGTTGAGATTCAGCGTCTGATTGGCCGCTCTTTGCGCGCCGGTGTTGACCGCGTGGCCCTTGGCGAACGTCAGATCACCGTTGATTGCGATGTCATTCAGGCCGATGGCGGCACGCGCTGTGCCTCAATCACCGGCGGATGGGTCGCGCTTCGCCTTGCAGTGCAGAAGCTGATGAAGATCGGCGATGTTGTCAGCGATCCGCTTATTGACCCCGTTGCGGCCGTGTCTTGCGGCATTTATGCTGGTCAGCCGGTGCTTGATCTCGATTACCCCGAGGATAGCGACGCGGGCGTTGACGGCAATTTCATCATGACCGGCTCGAAAAAGCTGATAGAGGTTCAGATGAGCGCCGAGGGCTCTACCTATAGTCGCGACCAGATGAACACCTTGCTTGATCTGGCCGAAAAAGGTGTCGATGCGCTTGTCATCAAACAGCTTGAGGCGACAGGTGCGTAAGTTTACCGGCGATACGCTATTGGTAGCCACGCATAACGCGGGCAAGCTGGAAGAGATCGCCAATTTGCTTGCCCCTTACGGCGTCCACGTTGTGGGCGCCGCTGAAAAAGGGCTGGCCGAGCCCGAGGAAACCGAAACCACCTTTGTTGGCAACGCGCGCATCAAGGCGCACGCGGCGGCAAAGGCAGTCGGCCTTCCCGCTCTGTCCGATGACAGCGGTATCGAGATAGATGCACTGAATGGCGCTCCGGGCGTTTATACCGCCGATTGGGCCGAAACAGAGACTGGTCGTGACTTTGTCATGGCCATGTCCAATACCCATGACAAGCTTGTCAAAAGCCGTTCTCCACAGCCGTGGACCGCACGGTTTTGCTGTACTCTGGTGCTGGCCTGGCCCGACGGACATGACGAGGTTTTCGCAGGCACCGTCGAAGGGTGGGTTGTTTGGCCCATGCGCGGCGCCGAAGGCCACGGCTATGATCCGATCTTTCAACCTATTGGTTATGAAATCACCTTTGGCGAAATGGATCGCTGGGAAAAGAACCGCATCAGCCACCGCGCCGATGCCTTCAACAAATTGGTAAAGGGTTGTTTTGGCTGAGGATTGGCAAGCAGGGGGCTTTGGCCTTTATATTCATTGGCCGTTTTGCCAGGCCAAATGCCCCTATTGCGATTTCAACAGCCATGTTGCGCGTGAGATTGACCAATCTCGCTGGTTGCGCGCCTATTTGTCCGAAATCGACCGCTACGGCGAAATGTTGCCCGGTCGCGTGCTTAACAGCGTCTTTTTTGGCGGAGGAACGCCCAGCCTGATGAACCCCGATGTTGTGGCGGCAATTCTGGACCGTGTGCGCCGCACATGGCCCACCGCCAACGACCTTGAGGTCACGCTGGAGGCCAATCCCGGATCTGTTGAGGCGGGCAAATTTCGCGCTTTTGCCGAAGGCGGCGTTTCGCGGATATCAATGGGTGTGCAGGCGTTGAATGATCGCGATCTTAGACGCCTTGGCCGTATTCATTCCGTTGCAGAGGCGCAGCAAGCTTTTGATATTGCCCGAAAAACCTTTGTCAGAGTAAGCTTTGACTTAATTTATGCGCGCCAGGATCAAACCCTTGATGAATGGCGTTCTGAGCTAAACGAAGCGCTTGGAATGGCGATTGATCACCTCTCGCTTTATCAGCTGACGATCGAAGAGGGCACCGCCTTTGGTGACCGCTATGCCGCCGGACGCCTTCGGGGTCTGCCGGAGGATGACCTTGCCGCCGACATGTACCAGGCAACGCAGGATATTTGCGACGCGGCCGGCCTTGGCGCGTATGAGGTGTCAAACCACGCTAGATCGGGGTCAGAGTCGCGCCACAACATGATTTACTGGCGCTATGGCGATTATGTCGGGATAGGCCCCGGCGCGCATGGCCGCATCACCCGTGACGGACAGCGCTTTGCAACCGAGGCATTCTCGTCGCCCGAACGCTGGTTGACTTCGGTCGAAGAGGGCAACGCAGAAAAACGCGCCAACCCCCTAAGCGGGCCAGATCAGGCGACGGAATATCTGTTGATGGGCTTGCGGATATCGGACGGAATTGATCCTGCACGATATGCCGCCCTTTCCGGCGCGCCGCTCAACGCCGGGGCGGTTGCGCATCTGGAAGAGATCGGCATGATCAAACAGCAAGGCGCTCGCCTTTGCGCAACCCAACAAGGGCGCGCCGTTCTGAACGCCGTTATTCGCGACCTTCTGCCTGATTAGAGCCGCATTTAGCTGCTCAGCAGACCGCAAAGCTTGTCCAATTGGTCAAGTGAGTCATAGCTGATCGTAATTTGGCCGTTTTCCTGTCCCGGCGTGTGATTGATGGTAACCTTCATGCCGAGGTTCGCGGCTAGGTCACCTTCCAACGCTTTGGTATCCGCATCCTTCTCAGAAACTTTACGTGGCTTTACGGTTGTTCCACCTTCGTTGAAGATATTACCAACGCCAGTTTTCACAAGATTTTCAGTCTCGCGCACTGACAGGTTCTTTTGCATCACCTGACGCGCCAACACCGCCGGATCATCTGCGGTGATCAAGGCGCGCGCGTGGCCCGATGAAAGCTTTCCCTCACGCACGTATCCCAATACTTCTTCAGGCAAGTTCAGCAAACGCACGCAGTTGGCTATATGGCTCCGGCTTTTGCCCAGAACTTCGGCCAGCTTTTCCTGCGTGTGGCCAAACTTGTGCATCAGCTGATTGTAACCCGTCGCTTCTTCTACCGGGTTCAGATCGGCGCGCTGGATGTTTTCGATAATCGCAACTTCCAACACCTCTGTGTCGTTGAACTCTCGCACAAGAACGGGAATTTCATGAAGCTTGGCCATCTGAGCGGCACGCCAACGGCGTTCGCCAGCGACAATTTCATAATCACCCTCGCGGCGCGGGTTCGGCCGCACGATCAGCGGCTGAATAATTCCCTTTTCCGCAATGGAGTTTGCAAGATCCTGCAGTTGTTCCTGATCAAAACTACGGCGAGGCTGATCCGGGTTAGGCTGCACCTTTTCGACAGGAACCATGAAATCGGGGCGTTTCGCACTACCCGCCGCAGAGGCGCGGGCGTCATCGCCTACATCCGCCATCAGGGCCGAAAGACCGCGCCCTAGGCCGCGCTGCTGTGTTTTCTTGCTGGCCATATCTTTTGTCCTTTTCGATTCAGGCGGCGGCGCACGCGTTGTTTTGCATCAGTTCCTGCGCAAGATCACGATAGGCCTGCGCACCCTTTGAGTTGGAATCATAGCTCAGCACAGACACCGCATATGACGGTGCCTCGCTGACCCGCACATTCCGTGGGATACGCGTTTGAAACACCAGATCGCCGAGGTTTTCGCGGGCATCCTGTTCAACCTGCGATGAAAGGTTGTTGCGTGCGTCAAACATCGTCAACACAACCCCTTCGATGCGAAGGTTGGCATTGGCGGTCTGACGCACCTCGCGAATCGTCAGCATCAATTGCGACAACCCTTCAAGAGCAAAAAATTCGCTTTGCAACGGCACAAGCACCGAATGCGCCGCGACCATCGCATTGACCGTCAACAAGTTTAGCGAGGGCGGGCAATCAATCAGGACATAATCAAGCGCATAAGCATCAATCGCATGCTGGCGTAACGCGTCGTGCAGCAAAAAGCTTCGCTTTTCATTCGAGATAAGCTCGATATCAGCCGACGAAAGATCAACCGTTGCCGGAATGATCATAAGATTCTCATCAGCCGTCTGTTGAATCACCTCTCCAAGGCTGATTTCATCAAGCAGAAGGTCATATGTTGTGTACTCCCGCGCATCAGCCTCAATTCCTAGACCGGTAGAGGCATTGCCTTGGGGATCAAGATCAACGATCAAAACTCGCGCGCCGGCCTCGGCCAGGGCAGCGCCGAGGTTGATCGTGGTCGTGGTTTTGCCGACGCCGCCCTTTTGATTGGCAATTGCAATGATCTTTGGTCCGCGTGGGCGGGTTGGATCAGGCACGGGTGACTCCTGTTATCTTCATAATGACGGGTCCGGTTTCTGTTTTACTTTTAACAAGCTGGTGATCGAAGTTCCACTTAGATTGTGCGTCCGCCAGCTCTTTTTCCCAGTTCACGCCCTTTTGAAAGATGGCCGTGCCGTTCGCCGCCAAATGCCGCTCAGCAAAGGAAAGCAGCAAGTCCAGGCTGCCAAGCGCGCGGGCCGAAAGAATATCGGCGTTCAATTCCGGCAAAACCTCGATCCTCTCATTCAGCACCGTTGCATTGGCTCTTGTTTCGCGAATAACCGTCCGCAGAAAGGCGCATTTGCGGGAATCGCTTTCGACAAGCGTCACCTTCAGGGGCGAACCGTGTTCTGCTCCCATGATCGCAATCACAAGCCCTGGAAAGCCGCCGCCTGATCCAAGATCGGCCCAATGCCTTACAGTGTGGGGCGCTAGCGCGTAAATTTGGGCCGAGTCAGCGATGTGGCGGGTCCAAAGATCGTCAATCGTGCTTTTCGATACGAGATTTATCTTTGGATTCCACTTTCTCAGCAGCTCTGCATAAGCCTCCAGCCTGTCTTTTGTTTCACGTGAAACATCCAACGGAGCGCTCATGCGGATTGTTCCCGGCGCGCGTGGCGAAGTCTTGCAAGGATAAGCGTAAGAGCAACGGGCGTCATTCCGTCGATTCGCGCCGCCTGAGCAAGGTTTTCAGGTCGGCTGGCGCTTAGTTTAGACTTCAACTCGTTCGACAAGCCATCAATTTCTACAAAGGAAAGACCGGGCGGTATAATCTGTGCCTCATCCCTCTTCATCATTTCAACATCGCGGTTTTGACGGTCGATATAGTTGAAATAGAGCGCGTCCCTTTCGAGCTGCGCACGGCTCTCCAAGTCTATGGATGAAAGGCTTTCATCAAGGCGAAGCAGATGGTCAAAGCCAACATCAGGGTAGGCAAGGATCTGAAAACCGCTGCGGCGAGCGCCGTCCTGCGATATTTTGAGCCCGACATCGGAAAGCTCTTTCGGGGAAAACGTCTTTGCTTCCAGAACCTCACGGCTACTGGACAGGCGGGACATCTTATCATCAAAAACCGCCTTGCGCTCTTCTCCTACGCAACCAAGCGCGAGACCCATTGGCGTAAGGCGTTGATCCGCATTGTCCGCCCGCAGCGAAAGACGAAATTCGGCCCTCGAAGTGAACATACGGTAGGGCTCGCTTACGCCCCGGGTCGTCAGGTCATCAATCATCACACCGATATAGCTATTTGTTCTGCTTAAAATCGCCGGGTCTTCGTCACGAACGGAAAGCGCCGCATTGATGCCCGCGACCAAACCCTGCGCTGCGGCCTCTTCATATCCCGTGGTGCCGTTGATTTGACCGGCAAGGTAAAGACCCGGAACGCCCCGAACCGCAAGAGTGTTATCCAAAGCGCGCGGGTCAACATAGTCATATTCAATTGCATACCCAGGCTGAAGAATTTCAGCGTTTTCCAGTCCAAAAATCGAGCGCACATACTCGACCTGAACATCCTCAGGCAGAGATGTTGAAATCCCGTTGGGATACACAACATCGTCCGAGAGGCTTTCGGGTTCCAGAAATATCTGGTGCGAGGCTTTATCGGCAAAGCGCACAATCTTATCCTCGATCGACGGACAGTACCGCGGACCAATTCCATCAATATGCCCACCGTACATAGCTGAACGGCTGAGGTTTTCTCGAATGATGTCGTGGGTTTTGTCGTTAGTATGGGTGATCCCACAAGAGACTTGCCGCGCAAACGGCCGCTCTGACAGGAAAGAAAACAAGACAGGATCATCATCCCCAGGCTGCGCTTCTAACTGATCCCAGGCAATTGTCTTACCATTAAGACGCGGAGGCGTGCCCGTTTTCAAACGCCCGAGCGGGAGATTGAACGAATCAATCCGCTCTGCAAGTTTGATCGAAGGCCGATCACCCATGCGCCCGCCTGGACGGGAAACATCGCCGATGTGGATAACACCGCGCAGAAACGTCCCAGTGGTTAGGACAACGGCCCCAGCCGTAATTTCGCTTCCGTCATCAAGTATGACGCCACCAACGCGGCCATTCCTCAGGATAAAATCAGCCGCTTCTCCTTCGATAACCGTGAGATCAGGTTGAGCGGCGATCTCAGCCTGCATTTCCTCGCGATAGATTTTGCGGTCTGCCTGCGCTCGGGGGCCCTGCACAGCGGGGCCCTTTCGCCGATTCAAAAGTCGAAACTGGATGCCAGCCCGGTCCGCGACCCGCCCCATGACCCCATCAAGCGCGTCGATTTCGCGAACCAGATGGCCCTTACCCAAGCCGCCAATCGCCGGATTACACGACATAACACCAATGCTTTCGCGTGTCAGGGTGACAAGCGCGGTTCGCGCACCCATGCGGGCCGCACCATGCGCAGCTTCTGCCCCGGCGTGACCGCCGCCGATTACAATGACGTCAAAATGTTTCACGTGAAACACTCCTTACTTCCCGAGGCAAAAGCTCGCAAAGATTTCATCCAAAACATTTTCGATATCTATGCGTCCTACCAGAGAATCAAGCGCGCGGATAGATGCACGAAGCTCTTCAGCGGCAATATCTGCGGTCTCTTCACCCAAAGGAATCAAAACCAACGCAGCATCAAGCGATTCGAGTCCACGCTGCATCGCTTGCCTGTGCCGCGTTCGCGTCGCGAGACCTGCACCAGACGCCCGGACGCTTAGTGTTCTCGTGATTTCATCGACAAGGAACGACAGCCCAAGGCCAGTTTTACCAGAGATCGCGCCAGTTGGATCTTCCAGGAGATCCGCCTTGGCCCGAAGCACGACATCCCCTTCACGTGGCGCCAACTCCGGCTGCTGTCCCTCAGCGATCAGAAAAACCCGCAAGTCTGCGCGATCAGCGCGGTCGAGTGCACGCTCTATCCCAATCGATTCGACCTCATCCTGGGTGTCACGAAGGCCCGCTGTATCAAGAAGGGTGACTGGCAATCCGCCAAGGTCCATTCGCACCTCGATCACATCGCGGGTCGTGCCCGCAAACTCAGACGTGATCGCAGCATCGCGTCCAGCCAAGGCATTAAGAAGGGTGGACTTGCCCACATTTGGCGCGCCAACAATCGCCACCTCAAACCCGCTGCGAATGCGCTCTGCCGCAGCGACACCTGCGATTTCGACCTTGAGGGCGGACGAAACAGAAATCACAAGTTCTGTCACCTCAGGCGAGACATCGACGGGCACCTCTTCATCGGCAAAATCAATCGTTGCCTCAAGAAGAGCAGCCGCACGGATCAGGCTTTTGCGCCATTCCTCGCATTTTCTGCCAAGATCACCGGACAGAACGCGAAGCGCCTGCTGGCGTTGCGCCTCGGTCTCGGATTCGATCAGATCGGCAAGGGCCTCGACCTGTGCCAGATCAAGCCGACCGTTTTCCAGAGCGCGGCGCGTGAACTCGCCCGGCTCTGCGACACGAAGCCCGTCCATTTTTACCAAAGCATCAAGCACTACAGACACAACAGCAATACTTCCGTGAAGCTGAAGTTCGACAACCGGCTCGCCGGTAAAACTTTGGTGTTCAGGGAAGGTTAGAACAAGCGCCTCATCAAGGCGCACGCCGCCCTGATCCCGAAGCAGCCGCAAAGACGCACGTCGTGGCGTCGGAACATTCCCGCAAAGCGCTTCACAGGCCTCCAAGGCAGCTGGACCGGAGATGCGAACAACCGCAACCCCAGCCTTTCCTTGCGCCGTAGATAAAGCAAATATCGTGTCCATGACCACGCCCCCGTTATGGTGGCCGGATCAGGTATTCATCGAATCGAAGAATTCTGCGTTTGATTTGGTCTGTTTCAGCTTGGAAAGCAGGAATTCGACCGCGTCCGTTGTGCCCATCGGATTCAGAATCCGACGCAGGACAAAGGTCTTCTGCAGGTCGAGCTTGTCAATCAACAGTTCCTCTTTCCGGGTGCCGGATTTCAGAATGTCGATGGCAGGGAACACGCGCTTATCCGCAACCTTGCGATCAAGCACGATTTCAGAGTTGCCGGTGCCTTTGAACTCTTCAAAGATCACTTCATCCATCCGGCTACCGGTGTCGATCAGGGCGGTTGCGATGATGGTAAGCGATCCACCTTCCTCGATATTGCGCGCCGCTCCAAAGAAACGCTTGGGGCGTTGCAGCGCATTCGCATCCACACCCCCAGTCAGGACTTTACCAGACGAGGGCACAACCGTGTTGTAGGCTCTACCAAGTCTTGTGATTGAATCGAGTAGAATAACAACATCTCGCTTATGCTCGACCAACCGCTTGGCCTTTTCGATCACCATCTCGGAGACTGCAACGTGGCGGGTGGCAGGCTCATCAAAGGTAGAACTAACGACCTCGCCTTTGACTGAACGCTGCATATCCGTCACCTCTTCGGGACGTTCATCAATCAGCAAAACGATCAGATAACACTCAGGATGGTTCTTACCGATGCTGTTGGCAATATTCTGAAGCAGCACGGTTTTACCTGTCCGCGGCGGCGCCACGATAAGCGACCGCTGTCCCTTACCAATGGGCGCGACAAGGTCGATCACACGAGCCGAGCGGTCCTTGATCGTCGGGTCCTCGATTTCCATCGTCATCCGTTCATCCGGATAAAGCGGCGTGAGGTTGTCGAAGGCGATCTTGTGACGGGCCTTTTCTGGATCTTCATAGTTGATCTGCGTCACAGAGGTCAGAGCAAAATAGCGCTCATTCTCGTCGGGCTGCTTCATCTCCCCATCAATCGTGTCGCCAGTGCGCAACGAATACTGGCGAATCATGTCAGGCGAGACGTAAATGTCATCAGGGCCCGGAAGATAGTTTGCCGCAGTAGAGCGCAGAAACCCAAACCCGTCCTGAAGAACCTCAAGAACGCCATCACCAAAAACGGTCCAACCATCCTCGGCGCGCTCTTTAAGGATCGAGAACATCATCTCGCCCTTGCGCATGGTCGAGGCATTTTCAATCTCTAGCTCTTCGGCGATCGCAAGAAGATCTTTCGCGGTCAACGCTTTCAGGTCGGCAAGGTTCAGACGTTCTTCGGTCATGGGAAAACCCTCAGTTGCACCCAACGGGGCGCATGTATCATTCATTGATGGAAAACAGGCCACCCGGACGGGCGCTTGACGGTCATATACGCATCAGGGCGCGTTTCGTCAATGCAGACCTAGAAGCGCACCACAACCGACAAAACAATCACCACCATGGCAAGGGTAGGAACCTCGTTCATCATGCGGTGCTGACGGCCTGTGCGGGTGTTCTGGCTGGTGGCAAATTCCTTACGGCGCAGACCAAGCCAATGGTGAAACCACGTCATCACCAGAATTCCCGCGATCTTGGTGTAGGGCCAGATTGCGGACCAATCGACAACGCCGGGGGTCATCACCAGAATAAGCCCGAACACCCATGTCGCCACCATCGCCGGGTTCATGATCACTCTGAGCAACTTGAATTCCATAACCTGAAACACGTCATCTCGGCTATCACCGGGCGTGGACTGTTCTGTGTGATAAACAAACAACCTTGGCAGATAGAACAATCCTGCCATCCATGAAATCACGGACATGATATGAAACGCTTTCATCCATGGATAAAGGGTCATTAGTAAATCAGACATGGCTATTCTCACTTGGGTCTCGGTCTTTCTAATAATTAAAAGATATATAAGAAAGATTGTTGTTTTATTTAGAGAGGTTAATTTCTGTGGATTAATGGATTTTCAACAGAGATGGAAACAGGTGGATAACTCTGTGTATTGTTCGTAGAGATTAAAGACCGGAAAAAACATAAACTGAAAGAATTACATAAAATCAATAAACTAAATGAGAACTAAAAGATTAACGACACATTTACCATATGAGGATAACTTCAATCACAAGGATAATATTCACAGCGTGTACTTATCCTTTCCCACAGTGGTAGAAAACACTGACAAGCCCGTGAGAATGGACCAGGTTGGTGAAAAACCTCGCCGGGATGGATTTACCGGTTAATTGTTCTTAAGAACCAGATAACATTTCCCATGGGTTATCCACATGCCTAAACCTCTCATCCTCGCCTCCGCCTCTGATATCAGGCAAACGCTTTTGCGCAATGCGGGGCTGGAATTTGATGTGCTTCCCGCCCGTGTTGACGAAGACACGGTTCGGGATTCTATGCTGGCCGAAGACGCATCGCCCCGTGATATTGCCGACGCATTGGCCGAGATGAAGGCTACAAAGGTAAGTCAGAAACATCCGCAGGCTTTGGTCATTGGGTGTGATCAGGTGCTCAACCTGCAAGGCAAGCTTTTGTCAAAACCGAACACGCCGGAAGAGGCCCGCGCGAAACTAGGCGATATGCGCGGCAAACGTCATGACCTTTTATCGGCGGCTGTGGTTTGTGAGGGTGGCAAACCGATTTGGCGGCATGTCGGTGTTGTCCGCATGACCATGCGACCCTTTTCCGACGCCTATCTGGACGGTTATATCGCCCGGAATTGGCAGAGTATCCGCCATTCTGTTGGCGCCTATAAGCTTGAAGAAGAAGGTGTGCGGTTGTTTTCCGGCGTGGAAGGCGATTACTTCACTGTACTGGGCCTGCCATTGCTGGACCTGCTATCCTATCTGACGCTACGTGGAGATCTTCAACAATGAGCCATACAAAAATTCCTCTGGCGGGTGTCATCGGCTCTCCCATCGCGCATTCAAAATCACCGCAGCTCCACGGTCATTGGCTCAAGACCTACGGGATTCCCGGATATTACATTCCGATGGATATTGCGCCTGATGACCTTGCAAATGTCCTGAAAACGCTGCCGCAGATGGGCTTTGTCGGGGTAAATATCACCGTGCCCCATAAAGAACTTGCGTTAGAGCTGGCCGATCTGGTGACGGATCGCGCAACCTTGATCGGGGCGGCGAACACTTTGATTTTCCGCAAGGATGGCAAAACTCACGCTGACAACACGGATGGTTATGGGTTCATTCAGAATCTCCGCCAGAACGCCCCAAATTGGGACCCTAAATCAGGCCCCGCTGCCGTTCTTGGCGCGGGTGGTGCGGCGAGGGCGATTGTTGCCTCGCTTTTGGATGTCGGCGTGCCCGAGATTTTACTGTCGAATCGCACCCGTGTGCGCGCCGAGGCGCTTCAATCGGAATTCGGAAAACGCATTCAGGTGGTGGATTGGGTTCAAGCCGGCAATATGCTTGAGGATGCCGTGACCGTCGTGAACACCACATCGCTTGGCATGTTGGGCAAACCGCCGCTGCGCGTGCCCCTTGATGGCTTGCGCAAGGGCGCGTTAGTGACAGATATCGTCTATGCACCGCTCAAGACGCGCCTGTTAATCGAGGCTGAAAAGGCTGGCTGTGTCACCGTTGATGGCCTTGGCATGTTGTTGCACCAGGCGGTTCCGGCGTTTGAGCGCTGGTTCGGCGTTCGCCCAACAGTGGATAGCGCGACCCGCGCCGCAGCGTTGCGATGACCTTCAAACTTGGGCTCACGGGCTCCATTGGCATGGGGAAATCCACCACGGCACAGATGTTTGTCGAAGAGGGCTGCGCGCTCTGGGATGCGGATGCGGCGGTACATCGGTTATATGCACGCGGTGGTGCGGCGGTGGCAGCAATTGCCGCGGCCTTTCCTGATGCTATCGAAGATGGGGCCGTTCTGCGCGCGCGCCTGAAAGACATCATTACCGCAGATCCGGTTGCATTGCGGGCTATCGAACAGATCGTGCATCCTTTGGTCGCAAATGACCGGCAGGAATTCATGCAAAACTGCGCAGATGACATCTGTGTTTTCGACATTCCGCTGCTGTTTGAAACAGATGGGGATCGTACAATGGATGCGGTCGTTTGTGTCACTGTTTCACCAGAAATCCAACGTGAGCGGGTGTTAAGCCGGGGCACGATGACCGAGGCACAGTTTGATGTGATCCGCGAAAAACAATTACCTGATGTAACCAAGCAAAGCCGCGCAAATTACGTGATTGAAACCGATACGCTTGAGCATGGGCGCGAACAGGTGCAGGCTGTTCTGGCCGAGATCAGAAGGAAGATGTCCGATGCGTGAAATCGTACTTGATACTGAAACAACCGGATTTGAACCCGAGCAGGGCGACCGTATCGTCGAAATCGGCGCCGTCGAGCTATACAATCACATGCCAACGGGCCGCACCTTTCACAAATACATCAACCCCAAACGCGCCATGCCGCAGGGCGCATTTGAGGTGCACGGGCTGGGCGATGATTTTCTACGCGACAAACCGGTCTTTGCCGAAGTGGCACAGGAATTTCTGGATTTTGTCGAGGATGCCAAACTTGTGATTCACAATGCGGCGTTCGATATGAAATTTCTCAACGCTGAACTGGGCTGGCTCAAGATGCGCCAACTGCCCTGGGAGCAGGCGATTGATACGCTGGCGATTGCCCGCAAGAAATTCCCCGGCTCGCCAGCGTCGCTTGACGCGCTGTGTCGCCGGTTCTCGATTGATAACGGCGCCCGCACCTTGCACGGTGCCTTGCTCGATTCCGAGATTTTGGCGGAGGTGTATCTTGAGCTTATCGGCGGAAGACAGCCTGATTTCGCGCTTGCGGGCGCTCAGAACACCAACCGTGATCAAAAGCAGGATGGTGTTGAAAACTGGCGGGCACAGCCAAGGCCAAATCCCCTGCCGCCTCGGATAACCGAGGGCGAGGCCGCCGCCCACCAAGCCTTTGTTGACAAGATGGGCGATGGCGCGCTTTGGAAAAAGCTTGGTTAGGCGTCGGCTTTCTGACCATCGGCTTCGGCCTGACGACGCGTGATTTCGTTGCGATAAAGTTGCATGAAATCAATGTTTTCAAGGTTAAGTGCCGGAAAGCCACCATCGCGGGTAACGTCACTTACGATGCGGCGGATGAACGGGAAAATCATCCGCGGGCATTCGATAAGAAGGAACGGATGAATCTGATCCTCGGGGACGCCTTCGATATGGAACACGCCGACATAATCCATTTCCAGCACAAAAAGCGGATCGTTCGCGCCCTTGTCCTTTGAGGTGATGTTTAGCTTGACCGACACTTCATACTGATGCTCGACGCTGCGCTTTTTTGCGTCAAGATTGACCGCGACACTGACATCGGGCTGCACTTCGCCGCCGGTGCCGCGTTGGGCAAGGACGTTTTCAAAAGACAGATCGCGCACGAACTGTGACAGGGTGTTCATCTTGACTTGCGGCACTTGCGGGGCAGCGCCGTTTTGTTCTTCGGCCATGATTGGTCTCTCCTGGAGGTCAAAAAATTCTTTGGCTACGACTTAGCAGGATGGTTCGCCGGCCTCAATGCTTTGTCCAACCTGACGGCCCATGTGTTGGGCGTTTGGGCGGATCAACCTCTTGATACTCGCCGTCGATGATATCGGGCTGATGCGGCTGACGGGGCTCGCGATGCCCCTGACCACCCATTTCAAACCGCTCGACCTTGATGCGGGCGCGGACAAAATTGAACACTGCGCGCCGCACGACTGGCACCATCAGGGAAAACCCGACAGCATCGGTGAAAAACCCCGGCGTCAGCAAAAGCGCGCCGGCAAACAGGATCATCGCCCCATGGGCCAGATGTTCGGACGGATCATCAAGATCGGAAAACGATTGGCGCAGATTTGACATCGCTATCGCGCCCTGCCTGCGGATAAGCCAGCTTCCCAGCATCGCGGTCAGCACGACAATGGCCAGCGTCGGCCAAAGACCGATCGCACCGCCCAATTGGATGAAAAGGGCAATTTCGATTAGCGGGACCGCTATGAAAGCCAAAAATAACCACATGCTATGCCACTCCTTTGTTTTACGGCCCATAAGGTGGACTTGGCTGCGCACCTCACCTACATAAGGACGAGCGACGAACCTTACCATGCCCCGCACAACAAGAGGTGCCCATGAATTCGCCCATTTTACAGTTACTGGTGCTTGTCGGCATCGCTATTTTTCTGATTTTGCGGCTGAAAAGCGTTCTGGGAACCCGTGACGGGTTTGAAGATCCGACGCGTGCGCAATCCGCCTCTGAAAAAAGCCGCCGCCGTGACTTTGAAGTCATCGAAGGCGGTCCAGATCACGATATCATTGATCATGTTCCCGAAGATTCTGACGCGGCCGGCGCCCTTGCCGATATGAAGCGGGTCGAGCCCGACTTTAGCGTGACGACCTTTTTGCAGGGCGCGCGCGGGGCTTATGAAATGATCCTGATGGCATTCGAGAAGGGCAAGCTTGATGACATCACGCCGTTTCTCAACAAGGATGTCTATGAAACATTCGCCCAGGTGGTTGATGCCCGCGAAGAACAGGGCCTGACCATTGAGGCGGAATTTCTTGGTGTGCGCGACCTGGCGCTGACCGACGCCACGTTTGACCAAACAACCCGCCGCGCCGCGATTACGGTCAAGTGCGTGGGCGAGTTGATCTCGGTCGTGCGCAATAAAGAAGGCGAAGTTGTCGAAGGTGCACCCGGCCAGTCCAAGCGTCAGAAAGACGTCTGGACCTATGAGCGGGTGATGGGATCGGATGATCCCAACTGGCGGCTTGTCGCAACGGGCGAATGACGCGCGCGCTTCGGGGCATTCTTCTGGGGCTTGGGCTTTGGCTGGGATCACCGGCGATGGCCCAGGACCTGACCCATGACATTCTGGATTTCAAAGACCTGAAGGGTTGGGCCGAGGATGATCATGCCACGGCCCTCAGTGTTTTTCTGAACACCTGCCCCGATATGAAAGATCCTGATTGGCGCGCGCTTTGTGCCCTGGGCCAACAGAACCCGGACGCGCAGGCGTTTTTCGAGTTGTTCTTTCGCCCGATTCTGATCAGCGAAGGCAAGCCCGCGCTTTTCACCGGTTATTTCGAGCCCGAGCTAAATGGGGCGTTACGCCCGGATGCACGCTATCGCTATCCGATCTACCGCGAGCCGCAGGTCGCCAAGGCGTCAAACCCCTGGCTGACCCGGCGAGAGATCGAAACCACCGATGTGATGCAGGGGCAGGGCCTTGAAATCGCCTGGGTCGATGACCCGGTCGAGCTGTTCTTTCTGCAAATTCAGGGATCGGGCCGTATTCGCCTAGAGGGTGGCCGGGTGATCCGTGTCGGCTATGGCGGGGCGAACGGGCACCCTTATCGCTCGATCGGGGTCGAATTGGTGCGGCGTGGTGTCTATAACGTCCATCAGGTCTCTGCCGAGGTGATCAAGAACTGGGTACGGAGTAACCCCGAAGAGGGGCGGGAATTGCTGTTTCACAACCCGTCCTATGTCTTTTTTCGCCGGATCGGTGATGTGGCCGCCGATCTTGGCCCGCTTGGGGCGATGAACCGCTCGGTGACAACCGGGCGCACGGTGGCGGTTGACCCGTCTTATGTGCAGCTTGGCGCCCCGGTCTGGATTGAAAAGGG
>RCMY010003656.1_pt1 | contig 18318 bp, 16 predicted proteins | sample 2041341 | NCBI WGS metagenome assembly RCMY01 (sample SAMN09708234, study PRJNA481090) | Marine sediment metagenome, whole genome shotgun sequencing project. | reverse complement strand
AAAGCCTATTTTGATAAGCTGGAAGACAAAAAACTAGCCGTTCAACATATTTTAAATATTGATGATTATACTCTTTTTTTAAAAGAAAGTGGTTATTTACAAGGGTGTTTGGAATAACGCAGTACCAGAAAGTTATATATTAGTAGTTGTAAAAAACCAAATAGAATACAAAGAATTTATCCCAAAAGTTGACCGTAATTTAAAAAATGAGTTCAAGAAAAGTAGGTAACATAATATTTACAAATATTAATGTTCTATTAATCATAGGAGGAATATTGTCTTTAAGTTTTTTAGGGTATGTTTTTTTTCATGTTTACAAGAGTGAGGGTAATGTACTATCGATATTAATTATTCCGTTAATTTTGGGAATTATATTCGAGAATTATCGCTTGTCAAGCGATTGGAAAACCATTGCATTGAAAATAATTGGTTCTCTTATGTTAAGTGTTTTTGCTTTTATGCCAGGAAAACAAGAGCGGCCATATAATATTGAAAACCATATTGAAGATTGGCCATATTATTTTATATTCTTTTTCGTTGTTATTTCAGTAATAAATCATGGAAAAAAAACAATACCTCGTTTAACCGAGGGGATTACATTAATTCAGTCAATTTCAATAATTTATTGGGTTATGGATTTTGGGTTGCAAAATTTTGAGAATGGTTGGTCCTACTTATTATTGTTAATTGGGCTTCTTTTTTGTTTCATTTCTTTTATTTACGCATTTTCCTATTTGACTTTAAAATCAAATATTAGATTCTTTTTGAGTATTTGGAGTTCTATAATAATGTTAATCTTTGCCATTGATTTGATTAAAAGTATTGATGGTTTTCAAGCTTTTTCTGATTTCAAAATAATGGATCAAAATTTGAATATTTTACAATATTTTTTAGTGGGTGTTTCTCTTATTTATGTATTTCAAAATGCAATTATGCTTGCTGTTTATATCCCTACAAAATATAGATTTTTTAATTCAGTTTATTTGGAACAAATTCGAGATATGAACAAGAAACATATTGAGAGATATTCAGATAATCAAATAAATATTTCAGATGCTTTTGTAGCTTTAATTTTTACTTCGGGGTTTTATTTTTTTAATTACAAGTATCAAATTATGCCAAGAAATACTATTATTTGGCTGGTTTTCTGGGTTTTTCCTTTTGTTATTGTTTTAAAAGAAAAATTAATAGGAAGATTGCAAAACCGGAGGCAACATTAAGTATAGTTTATTATTAGATTTGAGAAAAAAGCCGATTAAGTAAAAAAAAAACCAAATTAAAAAATGAAATTATGAAATAGTTTATTTATTATAAATTTCACGCACTTTTTTGAATAAATCAGAAGAGTAAACAAAATCAGTAACAGCTTCACATTCCGTTTTAAAAATAGTTTCTTTAGAGCCTTCCCATTCTTTTAATCCATTTTTTAGGAAGATGATTTTTTCACCAATTTCCATCACAGAGTTCATATCGTGGGAGTTAATAATGGTAATAATTTGATATTCATCCGTGATTTCTTGAATCAAATTATCAATTACAATAGCAGTTTTCGGGTCTAAACCGGAATTTGGTTCATCACAAAATAAGTATTTTGGTTTCATTACAATAGCTCTCGCGATAGCAACCCTTTTTTGCATTCCACCAGAAATTTCTGCCGGATATTTTTTGTTTTGATCCACCAAGTTAACACGGTTTAAAACAAAGTTTACCCTTTCTAACATTTCTTCCTTAGATTGATCTGTAAACATTTTTAAAGGAAACATGATATTTTCTTCTATAGTTTCCGAATCAAAAAGAGCACCACCTTGAAAAAGCATTCCCATTTCTTTTCGCAAATCACGTTTTTCTTTGAGATTCATTTTGCTGTAAATGCGTCCATCATAAGAAATTTCACCACTGTCCGGTTCAAATAAACCTAACAAACATTTTAAAAAAACGGTTTTACCGGAGCCACTAGTACCAATAATCATACTTGTATCCCCTTTTTTAAAAGTAGCTGAAATTCCTTTTAGAACCTCATTATCGCCAAATGATTTATGTAAATCGGTAACTTCTATCATCTATCCTAAAAGTGATTGTGTTAAAAAATAATTCAATAAAATAATCACAACGCTTGTCCAAACTACGGCATGTGTGCTTGCCTTTCCCACTTCGAGAGAACCACCTCTTACATAAAATCCGTAAAAAGAAGGAATAGTCGCAATCAAGAAAGCAAAGACCATAGTTTTTATTAAAGAATACGCAATGAGATAAGGTTTAAAATCTTCTCGAATTCCTAAAATATAATCATCTGAAGTAAAAAGCCCAGTTACTAATCCAGCTACCCATCCTCCTAAAATTCCTAAAAACATAGCTAATAGGATTATAAACGGATAAAAAAATACGGTAGCAATTACTTTAGGTAGAACTAAATGATTCAAAGCATTTACTCCCATTACTTCTAAAGCATCGATTTGCTCTGTTACGCGCATGGTACCAATGCTAGATGTGATGTATGACCCTACTTTTCCTGCCAAGATAATGGACATGAATGTTGGGGCAAATTCTAAAATTATAGATCTTTTGGTTGCAAAACCAATTAAATATTTAGGTATTAACGGATTATCTACATTTAATCCTGTTTGAATCGCAACAACGCCACCAACAAAAAAGGAGATAAATGCTACAATACCTAGAGATTTTATTCCTAATTCATCAATTTCTTTAAAAAGATTCTCTCGAAAAATAGATCGTTTTTGGGGTCTTTTAAAGACTTGACCCAACATAATGAAATATTTTCCGATATTTTTAAGATATTTCATATCAATTATTATGTTGCTAAAATATTAAAAAAGTAGTTGCGGCATGAACCATTTACAAAAAAATATTTTTTACAAGGTATAATTATTACTTTTGTAATATAAATTCAAAATAATGAAAAAATATTTCTTTTTTATCCTGTTTTTGCTTTGTTTTTTGACAATTTCTGCTCAAAACAATAAAAAATTAGATCGCCCAAAATTAGTCGTTGGAATCGTGGTTGACCAAATGCGTTATGATTATTTAACCCGTTTTTATGAAAAATACGGCGACGACGGTTTTAAACTCTTGATACGAGATGGTTTCAGTTGTGAGAACGCCCATTTTAATTATATTCCAACCTATACAGCCGTTGGTCACACTTCTGTTTATACGGGAACTACGCCTAGTATGCACGGAATAATAGGTAACGATTGGTATGATAAAACTATAAAAAAATCGATCTATTGTGTTGATGATGATAATTTTAACACCCTTGGTACCGAAAATGGAGGAAAAAAATCTCCAAAAAATCTATTAACGACTACGATTACAGATGAGTTGCGATTAGCGCAAAATATGCAGGGTAAAACGATTAGTATCAGTATTAAAGATCGTTCTGCGATTTTACCTGGTGGTCATACTGCGAATGCTGCTTATTGGTTTGAAGGTGAAAAAGAGGGGAAATTTATTTCGAGCACCTATTATATGCAGGAATTACCGAATTGGGTAGATGTTTTTAATAATTCAAAAACGACCAAAAAATACTTAAACCAAAAATGGGAGACGTATTATAACATAAAAACCTATACCGAAAGTATCGATGATGATAATGCTTTCGAAGAAGCTTTTAACGGAGAAATAGCACCTGTTTTTCCGCATGATTTAGAAAAATTATCAAAAGATAATGGTGGTTATGATATTTTAAAAGCCACTCCTTTCGGGAATAGTATAGTTATTGATTTTGCTAAAGAAGCTATAAAATCAGAAAAATTAGGTAAAGGAGAATTTACCGATTTCTTAGCCATCAGTTTTTCAAGTACTGATTATGTTGGTCATCGATTTGGGGTCGATTCTAAAGAAATTGAAGATACCTATATCCGATTGGATAAAGATATTGCAGATTTTATTAACTATTTGAATGAAAGCGTAGGTAAAGGTAATTATACCTTATTCTTAACCGCTGATCATGCAGCAGTTCAAGTGCCTTCCTATTTAAAATCTCTAAAAATTCCTGGAGCCTATATTGATAGTGATAATTTTAAGGTATTTTTAAAAGAGAGAATGATAGCGCATTTTAAAACAGATGATTTGATTGAAAATTTTTCTAACTACCAATTCTTTTTAGATAAAGAAAAAATTAAAGCATTGAATTTAAATGTTAATGAGGTAGCTCAAATTTTAGCAGATGAAATTATAACTTATGAAGGTATTCATAATACGGTAACTGCACAAACCATGCAAAACACAACATTTCCGAGTGGTATTTTACACAATCTTCAAAACGGTTATAACCAAAAATTATCTGGTGATATTTTAGTAATACCTAATCCGGCAACAATTTCATATTCTAAAACAGGTTCAACACATGGTTCAGGATTTAGCTATGATACGCATGTGCCAATAATTTTTTATGGTAAAGGAATTCAAAATGGCAAATCAAGAGATTTTATTCCAATTATAAATATTGCTCCAACATTGGCAAATTTATTACAAGTAGAATTTCCTAATGGTAATTCGGGTACTATTATAAAAGAAGCTTTAAAATAATAAATACTTAAGAAATAGCTAGGTCTAAAATCAAAAAACTCTCCATTATTCATGGAGAGTTTTCCTTCTTTAACAATAACAATTTTCCCTAGTTTTTGTTTTTAAAAAACTAATGAGTATATACAACGCAAATGCCTTTTTAATATTGCAGCTAGAAGCAATAAATAGTCATTTTTTTGCAATTTATTTTATTTTTAAATAATGGGGGTTGAAAACAGAGAAATTGTTGATCGAAAAGTTAGTAAAAATCAAAAAACTCTCCATTATTCATGGAGAGTTTTCCTTCTTTAACAATAACAATTTTCCCTAGTTTTTGTTTTTAAAAAACTAATGAGTTAATAGAACGCATATACTTTTTTAATATTGCTACCTGCAGACAAAAAAGATTAATTTATTGGTTTATTTCCAATATTAACGTGTTTTTAATATGCAATAAAAGTTGTAGATGTTTTGAGAAATTTTGTTTTTAATGAATATCTGAATTTGTAAAAATAGCATAAGTAGCTAGAACATTATTTTTGAGTTCATAATGGATTTAAATAGGAGAAGGTGGTATTCTATTAAAACTAACTTTTTGATTGTTCTTGACTTTTTTTTACAATAGCTTTTAAGCGTTCAGAATGAGCAATTTTATCTACTCTTGATTTCTTTTTCTTTCTATCCATCAACTTAGAGTGCTTCGCTTTGTTTTTGGTATTTTTTGCTTGTCCTTTTTTTGCCATGGAACGATTGTTTTTCTATAAAATTAAAAACCGAAAGTTACAAGTTATTTTTTATCCCGAACGGCTACTGCAATTTTTGAATCCGCTGTTCCGTAATATAAAAACCACTTATCTTTAAAAAAGACCAGCCCTTCAACAAAACAAACTTCATTTACTTCTCCTGTTTTTTCATAGGGTTTATCCGGATGGATAAAATAATCGTCCATGCGATCAATTAATTTAAAAGGATTTTCTTTATCAAATAATGCCTGCCCCGCTGCATAGGTAAACTTAGGTAAGTTAGGGTCATTAAAATTTGCAGCATTGCTCCCGTTATAAATTAACAAAATCCCTTGCTCTTGCAGCAAAGCATATGGCCCTGGTTCAACCAACCGACTGTCAAAATACCCCATTCTCGGATGTAAAACAGAAATCATTTTATTATTTTCTTCATTTTCAGACACTTCCCAATCAATTAAATTATCAGAAGTTGCTATATATAAATCTGTGTCACCAAAATACATCCAATATTTTCCATTTATTTTTGTTGCAATAATTTTCCCATCCTCTAGCCTTGAAACAATTGCCCCTGATTTTGACCAGGTGTCTTTATATTTCCCTTCTTCTAACACCAAACCATGTTTTATCCAAGTGTGCAAATCTTTTGAACTCGCAATACAAAGTCGAGCTATTTTTCCATCATAAGAAGTGTATGTCATTATATAATCCCCATTTTCCGATTCGACAATTCTAGGGTCTTCAATACCGCCTTTCCATTCGTACTCGAGCATATTATCTTCACTCGGAAAGAAAATAGGTGTTTCCTGTTTTTTAAAATGTAGGCCGTCTTCGCTGATTGCTAACCCTAATCTCGAAGTCATTTCATTATCTTGAGCTCTGTATATCATATATACTTTTCCATCTTTAACTATGGCTGATGGGTTTAATACATTTCTTTCTTCCCATTGTATATTTTTTTTACTTATTGGGCATGCAAAAAGTAGGTTAGTAGAAGGTTCTAAAATTGGATTTAAACTATCAATTTTTACAAAATTAAGCATCGGCCAACTTTCAACCGTTTTAATTTCTAATGGTTTTTGTTGGATGTTTTTAGTACAACCAATTGAAAACAATACTAACAAGGAATAAAACAGAAAGTTTTTCATTTTAAAAAGGAGATTTAATTTTTTATAATTTCCGAAAAAAAAACGGATAAAGTCTTTTTTTTAAAGTATTTCTAAAATTCATTGGTGTTTTTAAAACAATAGATAGTGTTTATTACAAAAACAATCAAAAGTGCTTAAATAATATTACTTTTTGATAGTTTAGGATAATCCAGAAAAAGCACTTTATTTTACTTTTATACAGTAATTTTAGTATCGAAGAAATTACAATTATTAAGAAAATTACAATTTAAAGAACTGATAAACAATTGTTTTAATATATAAAAATAAACAACTATGAAATACGGATTTTTTGACGACAAGAATAAAGAATATGTTATTACAACTCCGACTACACCATATCCTTGGATTAACTATTTAGGTAACGAAGATTTCTTTTCCTTAATTTCCAATACGGCTGGTGGTTATAGTTTTTTTAAGGATGCAAAATTCCGAAGGTTAACACGTTATCGTTATAATAACGTTCCAATGGATAATGGCGGACGGTATTTTTATATCAAAGATGGAGATACTACTTGGTCGCCGGGATGGAAACCAGTAAAAACCGAACTCGATAGTTACGAATGCCGACACGGTATGAGTTACACCAAAATAAAAGGCGTGAAAAACGGCGTAGAAGCAGAGGTTTTATGTTTTGTGCCATTGAAGTCTTGGTGTGAAGTTCAAAAAATGACACTTACTAATACCTCCAAAGAAACCAAAAAATTAAAGTTATTTTCCTTTATGGAATGGTGTCTTTGGAATGCCGAAGACGATCAAAATAACTTACAGCGAAATCTTTCAACTGGAGAGGTTGAAGTTGTAGATTCTACTATTTTTCATAAGACAGAATATAAAGAAAGAAGAAATCATTACGCATTTTATCATGTGAATACCCCTATTCAAGGATTCGATACAGATAGAGAATCTTTTGTTGGCTTGTATAATGAGTTTTCTGAACCTCAAGCCGTTTCTGATGGAAAACCAAGAAACAGTGTAGCACATGGTTGGTCTCCAATTGCCTCGCATTATCTCGAAATAGAATTACAACCTGGAGAAACAAAAGAGCAAATATTTATTTTGGGATATATTGAAAACGAAGAAGATAAAAAATGGGAGAGCAAAGGAATCATCAATAAAACAAAAGCAAATCAATTAATCGAGCAATTTAATACTCCCGAAAAAGTACAAGTCGCTTTTGATGCCTTGGCAGACTATTGGGAAAAGTTACTCAATATTTATACCGTAGAAAGCGGTGACGAGAAACTTGATCGAATGGTGAATATATGGAACCAATACCAGTGTATGGTTACCTTTAATATGTCGCGATCAGCTTCCTTCTTTGAAGTAGGTATCGGAAGAGGCATGGGTTTTAGAGATTCTAACCAAGATCTAATTGGTTTTGTACATCAAATTCCCGAACGGGCAAAAGAGCGTATTATAGATATTGCCTCTACACAATTTGAAGATGGTGGCGCTTACCATCAATACCAACCTTTGACAAAAAGAGGTAACGATGCAATTGGAGGGAATTTCAATGACGATCCGCTATGGTTGATATTATCGACAACGGCGTATATTAAAGAAACCGGAGATTATTCAATATTGGATGAAATGGTTCCTTTTGACAATGATGAAAGTCGCGCAAAACCACATTTTGAACATTTGAAGGCTTCTTTTTACCATGTGGTGAATAATTTAGGGCCACACAAATTGCCACTGATTGGTCGTGCGGATTGGAATGATTGTTTGAATTTAAATTGTTTTTCTAAAGATCCGAATGAATCTTTTCAAACGACTGAGAATAAAAAAGGTGGTACGGCAGAATCGGTTATGATAGCTGGATTATTTGTGGTGTACGGACAAGAATACGTTGCGCTTTGTCGAAAAATTGGAAAAAATAAAGAGGCAGATGAGGCACAAAAGCATGTAGATGAAATGGTGACAACAATTAAAAACCATGCATGGGATGGAGATTGGTTTTTAAGAGCTTATGATTTCTATGGTAAAAAAGTTGGTAGTAAAGAAAACGAAGAAGGAAAAATATTTATCGAGTCCCAAGGTTGGTGTACCATGGCAGAAATAGGATTGGATGAAGGCATGTGCCATAAATCGCTTGATGCAGTAAAAGAACGTTTAGATACACCTTACGGAATTGTTTTAAACAATCCGGCTTTTACAAAATATGTGATTGAGTATGGTGAAATATCGACGTACCCAGCTGGTTATAAAGAGAATGCAGGAATTTTTTGCCATAATAATCCATGGATTGTAATTGGTGAAACCAAAATTGGACGAGGTGATCAAGCTTGGGATTACTTCAAAAAAATATGTCCCGCCTATCTTGAAGATATTAGTGAATTGCACAGAACAGAACCTTATGTGTATTCTCAAATGATCGCCGGTAAAGATGCTTTTAAACCAGGCGAAGCTAAAAACTCCTGGTTAACAGGAACTGCTTCCTGGAATTATTATACTATTGTTCAATATATTTTGGGGGTTAGACCTCAATATGATGGAATAGAAATAGATCCTTGTATTCCAAAATCATGGAATGGATATACGGTTAATCGAAAATTCAGAGGGGCTCAATACGAAATTATTATAAAAAATGAGTCGGGAGTTTCTAAAGGAGTAAAAGAAATTCGATTGAACGGAGAAAAATTAAATGGAAAGATAGTACCGGTACAAAATTCAGGAAGCCGGAATAAAGTAGAAGTATTTATGGGATAGTTTTCCATTTTTTATAAAATAAACTAAAATATTTTATACTTTTACTTAGTTAATTAATTAAAATAAACCATTTAAAACATACAATTATGTCAAAAGGTCAAGATGCCAAAAAAAGTGTAAAAAAGGAACCTCTTAAAACTGCCAAAGAAAAAAAGGCAGCAAAAAGAGAAAAAAAGGCTAAAGGTTAGTCTTTCTTAAAATATCAAAACCTCGTTTTTTTATTAAAACGAGGTTTTTTTATGAAACGTAATTAAAAATAGTTAGTAATTTTTTCAAAAACACTATTTGGAATACCATCTTCTTTTAAAGTTTCAAAATCTTCTAAAATAACAGTCTTATACGATTGATTTTCACTATTTTTTTGATGCAACAATGCTGCGTAAATCTCTTTAGCTTGACTTAGTTTGTTTTGCATGAGGTAGCTATGCGCTAAGTTGCATTGCAGAGATACGATAGGTTGGCTCAATTTCTCAGCTTTTCGGATGATAATTTCAGCCTTTTTTGGTTCGTTCAGACGTAAAAAAAGCCAAGAAAAATTAGTATATGCATAGGCTAACTCATTTTTTAATTTTTCATTTTCGGAAAAATCTTGAGACAGTTTTTCTAAATCTTCTACAATTTGTTGTTGAAAAATAATTTTCTCTTTAGGAATAGATGTGCTTAAAATATCTTCTGAAAGCAAATCAACTTTTTTAAATATTGACTTTATTTTTAGCTCCTCGAGATTTATTTTTGAAAAATAATCGGTGTAATAAGTCCAGTCACTTTTCATAGATTTAATTACCGGACGATCATCTCCAAGATTTTGTAATCTTGTATCGATTATTCCGAGTAATTGTATCGCCTTTTTTTGGTATATAAAATCGAGTGAATTTTCTAATTTTACCTGATATAATTCTACTAAATTTAAGCATGTTGAACAAATGTCAGCATCTAAAAATTCAATATCATTAACGGTTAAGTTTTTACGTATAGATAAAGCTTGTTTAAAGTAATCTTCTGCGGCGTCTAAATCTTTATTTTCAAAGTAAAAAAGTCCTGCATTATGTAAAGCAGTAGCTAAATAAATAGTGTATTCTTGAGGATCTTTATCCGAAAGTTGATTGTATATATTTATTGTTTTGTGGGCAAAGATAATAGCATCTTTATAATTTTTCATCTCGGCATAAACAATGCTAACACTATTGGTTGTGGCAGCAACAAAAGGCAAAAATAGAGCATTGCTATATTCAGAAAGAGTTTCGTAATTACGTAATGCCTCTAAGAAATATTCTAATGCCTTTTCATATTCATCTAAAGATTTATAGGTAACCCCTAAATTATTTAAAACTGCAGTTAAAAAAGGATGATAGGCTTTTTCATCTTTTTTCATTAAAAGTTTATAAACAGCAAGAGATTTAGAATAATTCAATTGGGCATCGAATAAATTGAATTCTTCAGTAAAGATATTTCCCAACTGATAAAAGGCGCTTGCTTTTAATGCGTTTAATGAGTTGTCTGGCAATATTTCGTATAATTTTATAGCAGCTTTAAAATGCGTTTTAGCATTATAAAATTCTTCATTTTTAAGATATGCTTCCGCTAAAGCGAAATTTGTATTTGCCAAATGAGGATTGTATTTATTGTTTCTTTCAAAATTCATTTTTGAATAAATATCTAATCCTAATTTGTAATTTTTTATAGCTTTTTTCGCGTTATTCTCTAAGTAAACTGCGGCTAAATTGTTTAAAATAGAAGCCTTTTCGGATGATAAACCTAAATCAGTATGCGTATTATAAAGAGAAATGGAATTTTCAAATGTGGCAATAGCCTTTTCAGGATTTTTAGTTTTTTGATACAATCTACCTAAGAGGTTGAAAATGGCTATTTTTTGATCGGTACTTTCTGCGAGTTGTGCGGCAATTTCATAATGCTCGATTGCCTTTTCCATGCTATTTTCTTCTAAATGAAAATTGGCTTGATTTAATTGTTCAAAAAAAAGTTCGTTCATATTTTCTAAAATTACCTTTAAATCAAATTGTTTTATTAGATATTTTGCCATTTTCTTGACAAAGGGTTACATATTCAATTCGAGAAATCTCATCAACCTCTAAATCATTAAAAGCCATGGTCTCTTTTTGCATATCTATCCATTCAAATTTATGCTCTTGCAATTGTTTTATCAAGCATAATAAAGCAAATTCATCTGCTGTTTTTGCCATAGAAAAAAGGTATTCTCCGAAGAAAATATTACCAATGCTTACTCCAAAAACGCCACCAACTAACTCATCATCCTTCCATATCTCAACCGATTTTGCCAGGCCCGTTTCATGTAATTGTAAAAATGATCGAACAGCATTCTCGGTTAACCAATTATTATTCATTTCATTTTTATTATTATATACTTTTTTACAAGCATCTAATACCTTTTCAAATGAGGTGTTATAAGAATATCGAAACTCTTTTTTTAAAATCTCAAATCGTTCTTTTGGAAAATCATGCGAAACTAACTTTAAAACAATTCTTGGGTCTGGTGACCACCATTTGATATGTTTTAACGGATGATGCCAAAAATAAATTCCACTATTGTATGCTAAAATTAATCGTTCAACGGACAAATCACCACCAACAGCAACCAATCCGTCTATATCGGAAAAATAGGCAGGTGGAAAATTTATTTCATTTTTTGAAAGCTCAAAATAGGGCAATATTTTATTTTTTAATTTTAGGTTTCTAAATCATTTAACTCCCCCAATTGTTTGAGTAATTCAAATGTTTTGTTTGCTTCATCTTCATCAATCATTGCAATTGCAGCTCCAACATGTACCAAAACATAATTGCCAATTTCAGCTTCGGGCACTAAAGTTAAACTTACCTCTTTGATAATACCATCAAAAGAAACTTTTCCGGTTCGAAATGTTTCATCCAATTGATTGGTTACTTCAATTAATTTTCCTGGAATAGATAAGCACATGTTGATTTTGAAATTTAGAGTTTAAATGTTTTGAGAATCATAATCTTTTTAAGTCAGTTTTGATTGAGATATGAGCCAATCATACCAAGCTTGCATACCTTCGCCTGAAGTTGCTGAAACTTCAAAAAATTCTAATTTAGGATTAACTTGTTTTGCACTTAATTTTAATTTTTCTACATCAAAATTTAGGTATGGTAATAAATCAATTTTATTAATGATACAAATGTCAGAAGTAAAAAACATATCCGGATATTTCATCGGTTTATCTTCACCTTCTGTGGTGCTGATGATGACCACTCTTTTATTTTCACCTAAGTCAAACATCGACGGGCAAACCAAATTACCTACATTTTCGATCATTAAAATGGCATTATCTTTTAAAGAAAGTTTTTTTACGGCATTATAAACCATGTCGCTTTCTAAATGACAACCTTTGCCTGTATTAATTTGTATTACCGGAATATTCAAAGCATCAATTCGATTGGCATCGTTCATAGTTTGTTGATCTCCTTCGATCACGTAAAACGGAACCTTGTCTTTTAAATCTTGTAAGGTTCGTTCTAGCAAGCTTGTTTTTCCGGAACCAGGGGAACTGACTAAATTTAATGCGAAAATATTTTTTGCATCAAAATAACCTCTGTTTCTAGCAGCCATGACATCGTTGTGTTGCAAGATGTTTTTTTCAACTTCTAAAACCGTTTTGTGGTGATTATCATGACTATGATCATGTGAATGGCTGTGTTCATGATCGTGCGTATGTTCTTGCCCGTGTGAATGGGCATGGTTTTCATCGTGATGATGATGCTGGTGTTCATGATCGTGATCATGACTATGACCATGCGAATGTTCATGATTATCATGATGTACTTTTTTATCTCTCGGGTTTTGAATAGTTATCCCATTCTCTTCGCTTCCGCATCCACATGTTCCACACATAATTATTTATTTTAGTATTCAAATATAGTTAATAAAATACTTTTTTTGTGCTAGTTTATGGTAGGTTATTCAAACTTTAATAGCACAAAAAATTTTTTCCGTTATAAACTGATACCCTTTTTTTAGATTCTTCTTTGCTTTTTTTGTGAGACCATTTTGTAATTCCCAAGCATATCCTTCTATAGCTAAAATATAGGCATTTAGATGATGACCGTATAGATTATCCGATAGATATAGAATAGTTTCTGGCTTCAAGGCATGTGTGCTGAAACTGTACTTTTGAGAACTTTTACAAATAGACCATTCAAAACCATTTTTCAATGTATTCTTAGAAGCATCAATAAAAATAACAGTATCAAAACTACAGAGTAATTCGGCATCTTCAATTTGTAATTGAAATCGGTATTCGCAAACCACATTTTCGGGTTTATTCGGAATTAGCATATCTAAAAATTCCCAGCCTAAACCATCGTCTTGCCTACCGTAATTTCCAATTCCAATAATTAGATATTTATGTTCAACTGCTTCTTTCATCGATAATATTTCCTTGATGGTCTAGTAAACTGATATGCAATGGCATTTCACCCAAAGCATGTGTTGCGCAACTTAAACATGGATCATAGGCTCTAATTGCCACTTCAACCTGATTAAGCATTCCTTCTGTAATTTCGGCTTTATCATTGATTACATTATTTGCTACCCATTTCACTGCCTGATTCATAGGTTCATTGTTGTGGGTAGTAGACACAATTAAATTACAACGGGTAATTCGATCTTTTTCATCTACTTCATAATGATGTATCAAAGTACCCCTCGGTGCTTCAATAATTCCGATACCTTCTCCGCGACGAGTTCCTTTTCTAATGAGATCATTACTTAAAATATCTTCATCATTTAGTAAGTTTTTCATCATTTCAGCACAATACAGCATTTCGATCAATCTTGCCCAATGGGAATACATAGTTCTATTATTGACTCTTCCTTCTGTCATCAATTTGAAAATAATTCGTTCATTTTCTGCGAAAGGAGTTTCAATTCCAGAGCATACATTAATACGTGCTAAAGGACCTACGCGATTCCAGCCATGTTCTTTTCCAATATGCGTTAGATATGGAAATTTTAAATATGTCCACTTTTCGACACCTTCTTTAAAGTAGTTTAAATAGTCATCATTAGGAACATCGTTTAAAGTTACTTTTCCATTAGAATCCAAGGCTCTTAAATTACCATCATATAATTCTAAAAATCCATTTTCTTTGTTGACTAATCCTAAATGTCCAGAAGGATATTTCGCAAAGGTATCTAACCATTTTTTGTGTATTTCATGATATCCTTTGATGAATTCAATAATTTCTTTTGACCAATTGATCATTGCATCTACTGACGGAATCTCTTTTCCGTTCAAAAAATAATCTCGGTCTTTTACGGTTATTTTTTTATGAACACCTCCTGGTACAGCCGAAATTCCATGAATCCGTTTTCCCGCGATTGCTCGTATAATTTCTTGTCCGAATTTTCGCATTAAAATTCCTTTTTTTGCCAATTCTGGATTTTGAATAGCAACTTCCACAATATTTCTTTTATCAGGAGCGGCATCCACACCAAATAATAAATCGGGAGAAGCTAAGTAGAAAAAGTGCAAGGCATGCGATTGAAATACTTGTCCGAAATGCAATAATTTTCTAATTTTTTGTGCTGGTAAAGAAAGATCTTTGGGCTCTACACCTACAATTTGATCGATTGCTTTAGCTGCCGCTAGATGATGACTAACGGGACAAATTCCGCATAAGCGTTGTACTAAAACAGGAGCTTCCCAATAAGGATGCCCTTGAATAAATCGTTCAAAACCTCTAAATTCTACAATATGAAAAAAAGAGTCTTTTACCTTGTTATTTTCATCCAAATGAATCGTTACTTTACCATGACCTTCTACACGTGTTACTGGATCAATAATTAACTTTTTCATATTTAGTCGTATTTAAATTCTTCGTGAGTAATTGAGTATTCTTCGCCTTTTAAAATGTTTTTTATCACTTTCCAAATATGATTTGCATTTGGTGGGCAGCCCGGAATGAAATAATCAATTTTAACAATTTCATTACAAGGATAAACATTGTTTAAAAGTTTCGGAATATCTTCATGATTCGGAACAATATTGGCACCAATTTCACTAGTTAATCCATGAATATATGCTTCTTCTAAACATTCTTTTAGAGGAACAAAATTTCGCATGGCTGGAATTCCTCCCATAATAGCACATTCCCCAAAACCAATTAATATATCGCATTTTTTTCTAAATTCTTTTAACACTTCAACGTTTTCAGAATTAGCACAGCCTCCTTCAATTAAGCCGATATCACAACGCTTTGTAAATTTTTTTATATCTGTTAAAGGTGATTTGTTGAATTCTACAATTTCCAACATATCTATAATTTCTGTATCAATATCTAGTAATGACATATGGCATCCAAAACATCCTGCCAAAGATGTTGTCGCTACAATAAATTTGTTTTCATCTTTTCTTTTTTTAAAAGTATCTCTTCTTGGAGCTTCTTTGTCTTTTCCAACAAGGTCGTATTTTCTGTCTCCAAAAGGTTGTTCGTAGATCATACCCTTAATCAAAATGGCACCAACAGGGCAAATGTTCATAGCATGCATGGCTTCGGCATCTGTTAACTTAGCTTCTTCATCATAATCAATATGAACTCGGGTTTTAACACCACGATTTACAAATGAAAACACATCTTTACCATCTTCTGTTTTAATTTCCTCAACACAACGTTTGCAAAGTATGCATCTATTGGATTCCATAATCATTCTATCAGAATTAAAGTCTACAACCTTGTTGCTGTACACGTGCGGGAATCTGGAATTTGTTATACCCATATCATATCCGAGATTTTGCATATCACAATGGCCGCTTTTTTCACAAGATGGACAGAAATGATTTCCTTCTGCAAATAGCATTTCAATTATTGCTTTTCTGGTATTTAAAAGTTCTGGAGTGTTAATTTCCACTTCCATTCCATCATAAACTTTTGTAGTGCAACTGGTTGTTGTTTTGCCATTGACACTGACCGTGCAAATTCGGCAAGTTCCCAATGGAGGATTAACTTCATGAAAATGACACAAAGTTGGAATGTATATTCCGTTTTCTTTTGCAGCATCTACCAAATTCTTGCCTTCATGAGTCTGGTATTTTTTGCCGTCAATTATTATGTTTATTAGATTATTCATAGGAGCTTTCTATTTCTTGGATTATACTATCATAATTTTCAACTGCCTTTTCAATATTAAAAGCTTGATTAAAATCACTTTCCGCGAGCAGACATTTTTGGAACTCTTCTGGAAATTTTAGTAAAGCTGTAAGCAAGCAATTAGTAGATGTTTTTCCGAGTCCACACCTGCTGGATTGTTTAATTATAGTGCTCCAATCTTTAATTTCATCAAGGTCTTCTTTGTCTGCGTGACAAAGCATAATCTTATTTATTTTTTTATTCAATAAGAAATTACCCGTTCTGCATGGAACGCATATTCCACAAGACTCTGCAACAAAAAATTTAGTGATGTTTTTAAGAATGGATAAGAGGTCTCTTTCACTATTGAATACCATAAATGACCCTCCACTTCTTAAACCAACACCACTCATTTTTCGAGAATATTCAATTGGATCTTTAAATGAGAACTGAATGTGTTCAGCCAACAAGTTTTCACCAGATATTTCTCTGTCAAAGTCAACTTCTGATAAAAATTCTCCTGCAAAACCGTTGAATAAAATATAGTGTGGATCTTTAGCTTCGATCAAGTCTAAAAGCTTTTTTAATTTCATTCCCCATTCTATTTCATAAACACCAGGTTTATTGCAATCACCAGAAACACTTAATAGTTTTGTTCCGGGAGTAGCTTTAGTGCCAATTTTTAAGTATTTGGCCAATCCCATTTCCATGATTCTTGGCACCGCACAAAGCGTTTCTACATTATTTACAATAGTTGGTTTACCCAAATAACCTCTTTCAACAGGAAAGTATTCTTTTGTTGTGGGTTCACCTCGTTTACCCTCCATCGAGGCTATAAGTGCAGTTTCCTCTCCACAAACGTAAGCTCCGGCCCCCATATAAATAGTAACTTTAAAATCGAATCCTTTGATGCCAAGAATATCTTTACCTAAAAATCCTTTTTCGTTGAATTCGTTAATAGTTTCTTCTATTTTACTTTTTAAGTATAAATATTCTGCTCTCAAATAAATAAATCCTTCTGTGGCGCCAACTGCATAACCAGCTATAGCCATTCCTTCAAGGAGTAAACCAGGGTATTTATTCATTAATACACGATCTTTGAATGTTCCAGGTTCCCCTTCATCTGCATTACATATGATATATTTTTGGTCTGCTTGGTTGTCTTTGCAGAATTGCCATTTTACTCCTGTAGGGAAAAATGCACCTCCACGTCCAGACAGTTTAGATTCTTTAACAAGTTCTATGATTTCATTAGGCTTAAAATCTTTTATTTTTTTTAGAGCTTTTCCTGATGTGTAGGCTTTAAAAAACACAGTCTTATTTTCCTTTGGTTTGTATTGAATATTATCTTTGGGATAATTGGAAAGTGATTCTACAGAATGTCCTTGTCTTAATTTTGAAACTATCTTTTTAACCTTTATAGGAGTAAGATTTGTAAAGGCATGGAAATTTATTAATGCAGAAGACTCTTGATCGCTTAAACCAAGGCATGATGTTTTAAAAAAACCAAATAAGTTGTCTTTTGTGACATTGCCAATTTTTATTCCTAATTCTTCTTCAAAAGCTTCTTTCACCGCTTGGTAATCATGAAGTTTTGAAATAGTAGAACAGTTTAAATAAATGGTGTACTTGCCTGCATCTTTGCGATGAAAAAAATGATAGAAGGAGATAACCCCTTCAAGCTCCATTCTTGAGATGTTGAATTCTTTCGCGATTTTAGTCTTGTCATCATGACTAATGTACCTTCTCTTTCGTTGTATGTCCCACAAGACATTCAGTAAAGAGGATTTTGGCATTGTTTTTTTTAGAACTGCCATAGCATATTAAATATATAGGTATGATAAAGGGACTTAATTTTTAAATCACGATACCATAATTTGTTTCCTGACAAAAACATTATGATTAAATTCCCAAGTAGGAAAATAATTGTAATTGATTTTTTATTTAATAAAACATAAAGAACATTATGACACCTCTAAAGATTTTACCCTCAATTCTTTTCCTTGAAGAATTCCTTTAAAATTGCTTTGGCATTTCGGACAAGAATC
>RCMY010002072.1_pt1 | contig 18322 bp, 9 predicted proteins | sample 2041341 | NCBI WGS metagenome assembly RCMY01 (sample SAMN09708234, study PRJNA481090) | Marine sediment metagenome, whole genome shotgun sequencing project. | reverse complement strand
CACCGACGATCTGGACCTGCGGCTTGCGCTCCTTGAGGTAGCGGCCGACGCCGGTGATCGTCCCGCCGGTCCCGACGCCCGCCACGAACGCGTCGATGTGGCCGTTGGTCTGACGCCAGAGCTCAGGGCCCGTCGAGAGGGTGTGCGTGAAGGGGTTCGCCTGGTTGAAGTACTGGTTCGGCTTGAACGCGCCGGGCTCCTCGGCGAGGCGATCGCTGACCGAGTAGTAGGACCGCGGGTCCTCGGGCTCGACCGCGGTCGGACAGACGATCACCTCGGCCCCGTATGCCCGCATCAGGCTGATCTTGTCGATGCTCACCTTGTCGGGCACGACGAACTGGCACTTGTAGCCCTTGAGCGCCGCGACGATGGCGAGCCCGACGCCGGTGTTTCCGGAGGTTGGCTCGACGATCGTCCCGCCGGGCTTCAGCACGCCCGCGGCCTCGGCGGCCTCGACCATCGTGATGCCGATGCGGTCCTTGACGGAGCCGCCCGGGTTCATCATCTCCATCTTCGCGACGACCGTCGGGGCGACGTCGCGGCTCAGCCGGGGGAGCGCGACGAGCGGCGTGTCGCCCATGAGCGCGAGGATGTCCGGCGCGATCTGGCGCCCGCGGGCGTCCGAGGTGTCCCGCGGGCCGGCCTCCGCGTCGTGCTCGATCCCGATGACGCGCGAGTAGATGGCGCGGTCCGTCGGGTCGAACCCGTCCGGCGGGGTGATGGGGGCGTCCGTCGTCATGAGAGGTGCTCCTCGAGTGCTCAGCGCGAGGATGGCGCGCTGGCCCCACGATGTCAGGTGCGGTCCTCTCCGCGCACGATCTCCGACCTGCACGAGCCCGTGTGCGGCCAAAGGGGGAGGGGTGCGCGTTGATCGCGCAGGTGACTAGTCCGACCGAGCCATATGTGGGCGAAACGGGACTCGACGGATCAAGCACCACCACCCATCGGGTCGATGCCCTCGGTGCGGCCACCACTCGCCGCCCAACTCCACCAGGGGACATCATGAACTTCCGTCGTATCGCTGCCGCCACCGGCGCCGCCGCCATGCTCGCCGCGATGACGGCCACCGGCGCGGTCGCCGCCGACACCGAGGTCACCTTCGTCGTCCTCGCGTCCGGCTCCGGTCTCTCGATCGGCCAGTCCAGCTCGACCGCGTCCATCGATGACGGCGGGTCGGACCCGACGTTCGACCCGGCCAGCGCTGGCAGCGTCAGCGGCGACCTCCCCACCACGACGGTCACCGACGTCCGCGGCACGCTCGCCGCTGCCTGGACGGTCAGCGTTGTCGGTGAGGCCTTCGCCAACGCCACCGACGGTGCCGTGACGGTCGCAGCGACCAACTCCCACGCCTACATCGACGTCGCCGACGCCCCGGCGCTCGTGACCCTCCTCGGCGGTGCGCTCGACGGGATGCTCATCACCGGCGGCGAGTTCAACGTCGGCGTCAACGACCTCGGCTCCTCCTACACCCTGCTCTCGGGCACCACGACCCTCGGCGACGGCAGCGTTGCCTTCACCCCGGCGATCGACGTGACGATCCCGTCGGGCACCCCGGCCGGTTCCTACTCCGCGACCATCACCCAGACCGTCTCCTGACGTCGGTCGGCCTCGCGCCGACAGGACCGTTGTCCGGTCCACCTCGTCAGGACCCGCCAGATGCTCCACGTCCAGTCCTCCGACGGCCACCGCGCGCACGCGCGGTGGCTCGTCGTCGTCCTCGCCGGCGCAGCGATGCTCCTCGGGGGGCTCCGTGCGGACGCCTCGGAGTCGACCCCGCACCTCGATCCGGACTTCGTCCCGGGCCAGGTCGTCGGTGAGTCGCTGCTCCCCGGTCTCGGTGTCCGCCTCGTCGACGCCCCGATCGCCCTGCGCGAGGATCCGCGGGCTCAGATCTACGTGGTCGACCACCTCCCGCAGGGTGCGACCATCGTGCGGCACGTCGACGTGTCCAACGGCACGGACTCCCCGCTCGAGGTCAACCTGCTCGCGGCCCCGGCATCCGTCGAGGGCGGCTGGAACGTCCCACCGGACGACGGACGCTCCGAGATCGGCGCGTGGACCTCGGTCGAGCCTCCCCAGGTGACCCTGGCTCCCAACGAGCGTCGCCGCGTCCGCCTGACGATCGCGGTCCCGCCGGAGGCTGGCGGCGGCGAGCGCTACGGCGTCCTGCTCGCGTCCGCTCAGTTCCCCGGTCAGGTCGGACCCACCAGCGTCACCTCGCAGGTCGGCGTCCGGATCTACCTGTCTGTCGGTGGGGGAGCCGCGCCGCCCATCGACATGTCGATCGACGAGCTCTCTCCCGGTCGGGCCGCCGACGGCAGCCCGGTCATCGTCGTCGGCATCACCAACACGGGTGAGCGCGCCCTTGACGTCACCGGCTCCCTCGAGCTGCTCGACGGCCCCGGTCGTCTCACCGGCGGCCCGTTCGAGGTCGCGATCCCGCAGACCGTCGGACCCGGCGACACCTCGACCGTCACCGTCCCGCTCGATCAGGGCCTGCCCGACGGTCCCTGGACCGCCCGCGTCCGCCTCCGCTCCGGCCTCGTCGAGCGCACCGCAGAAGCCACCGTCACCTTCCCCCAGGCCGCCGGCGTGTTCGACGACCCCGTCCCCGCCCACCCCGTCAACCGCACCCCTTGGCTCGCGATCGCGTTCCTCCTGATCCTGCTGACCCTCGCCGGCCTCTGGGCGCTCGGCCGCCTCGGCCTCGCGGAATCCCCCCGCCTCGCGAAGCCGGCGGGAGAAGAGGACGAGGAAGAGGCCACGGAGTCCTCGCTCGTCGCCTGACCCCCAGCGACGGTGCGGCCACCGTCGACCACGACGGGTCAGAGCACGCTCGGCCGGAGCCACTGCCGACACCCACCCGCCGTCGCGCTGTGGCCTGAGCGGCCGGGAGCGAAGCGACGAACGCCGACTCGAGACGGCGCAGCCGTGCCCCAGGTAGGAATCGAACCTACGGCCACTGGTTCCGGAAACCAGTGCTCTATCCACTGAGCTACTGGGGCGAGGCGCGGAGTCTACCGACGACGTCGCGACTGCACGTTTCGGTGGCGGCGGACTGCCGTGCTGCTTCTCCAGATCCGCGGGTCATCAGCCGTTAGTGTCCGTGACGCCCCGTTCGCCGGACGGGCGCGGTGGCCAGTGAGGAACCCCTGATGACGACTGTCCTGGCTGTCGACGACGACCCCGTGATCCTGCGCCTGCTCCAGGTCAACCTCGAGATGGAGGGCTACGACGTCGTCCTCGCGTCCGACGGCCAGGCCGCGCTGGACCAGGCGCGCGCCCATCTCCCCGCCATCGTCCTGCTCGACGTGATGATGCCGGAGAAGAACGGGTGGGAGGTCTGCGAGGAGATGAAGAAGGATGCGGCGCTCGCGAAGATCCCCGTCATCTTCCTGTCTGCCCGCGCCCAGGACACCGACGTCGACAAGGGGGTGGAGCTCGGGGCGGAGAGCTACATCACCAAGCCGTTCGACCCGATCGACCTGCTGGACCTGATCGCGGAGATCCTGGCCGATCAGGCCGGCTGAGGCGGCTTCGGGGTGTGCTCGCGCGGGGCGTAGGCTCCGGCGGTCCTTCCCGCGCACCCGAACGGCCCTCCTGTGGCACGCATCGCTGACCTCGATCCCGTCCTTGCTGACCTCGACGCTCGCGTCCGAGCGGCGCTGGCGGCTGCCGGGCTGCCGGACGGGGACCCGGACTTCGAGCGCCCGAAGCAGGCGGAGCACGGTGACTGGGCGACGACGCTCGCGCTGCGCCTCGCGAAGCCGGCGCGGAAGTCGCCGCGCGACATCGCCGCGGCGATCGTCGAGCACATCGAGCTCCCCGACGCGGTCACCGAGATCGATGTCGCCGGTCCGGGCTTCATCAACTTCCGGCTCTCGCCCGCGCACCACGCGGCCACGATCACGAGGATCCTCAGCGAGGGTGAGCTGTACGGCCGGCGGACGCGGACCGACGGCTCCGCCGAGCGGGTCAACGGCGAGTTCGTCTCGGCGAACCCGACGGGACCGCTGCACGTCGGAGCGGGACGCTGGGTGGCAACGGGTGACGCCATCGCGAGCCTGCTCGAGGCGGACGGTCACGAGGTCACCCGCGAGTACTACCTGAACGACGCCGGCAACCAGATCGAGATCCTGGGCGAGACGGTCCTCGCGGTCGCGAACGACCGGCCGCTCGAGGACCACCACTACCAAGGTGACTACATCGCGGACCTCGTGGCGGACCTCCGGGCCGATCTCGGGGACAAGATCTTCGACGCGGACCAGATGGGCGAGGACCACGCGATGCGGGTCGGCAAGGCTGCTGCGGCGCGGATGACCAAGCGCATCAAGGCGCAGCTGCAGCTCATGCATGTCGACTTCGACGTGTGGTTCTCGGAGGGGTCGCTGCACCGCTCGGGAGCGGTCCAGACGGCGCTCGACGAGCTGACCGCGTCCGGTCGGGTGTACGAGCAGGACGGGGCGCTGTTCATGCGCACCTCCGAGTTCGGTGACGACAAGGACCGCGTGGTCCGCAAGTCCGACGGCGTCACCACGACGTACTTCGCCGCCGACTGCGCCTACATGAAGGACAAGTGGGACCGCGGCTTCAACCGGCTGATCTACCTGCTGGGCGCGGACCATCACGGCTACGTCGGCCGCCTCCAGGCGCTCGCGCAGTGCCTCGACATCCCGCTGGACCGCCTCGAGATCCGCATCGGCCAGTTCGTCAAGGTCGAGCGCGACGGGGTCGAGGTCAAGCTGTCCAAGCGCGCCGGCAACATCGTCACGATCGACGACGTCGTCGCAGAGGTCGGTCCCGACCTCGCCCGCTACCACTTCCTCCGGGCGGGCCTGGACACGACGCTGACCTTCGACCTCGCGAAGGTCGCGGACACGTCCACGGAGAACCCGGTCTTCTACCTCCAGTACGCGTTCGCCAGGATCTCGCAGCTGGTCGTCAAGGCCGAGGAGCGCGGGTTCGACCCGGGCGACCCGACGACGATCGACCTCTCCGTGCTCGACGACGAGTTCGAGCAGGCGCTGCTGAAGGGGCTGGGCGCCCTGCCGCTCGTCGTCGCGGACGCCGCCGAGGCACGCGCCGCGCAGCGGCTCGCGCACTGGCTCGAGGAGCTGGCCGGGACGTTCCACCGCTTCTACACCGAGTGCCCGGTGCTGCGCGACGACGTCGACCCGGCGCGCGCGCAGGCGCGGTACTGGCTCGCCGTGGCCGCCCAGCAGGTCCTCGCCAACGCGCTCGGGATCCTCGGCGTGAGCACCCCGGAGCAGATGTGACCACCGTCGAGCTGCCCCATGACCCCTGGTCGCTGACCACCGCCCGTGATGCCGACGGCGTCATGACCGTCGCTGGCCACCGCGTCACCGATCTCGTCGCCGAGCACGGCTCGCCGCTGCTGGTCGTCGACGAGGCCGATCTGATCGCGCGCGCCACCGCCTACCGCGACGCCTTCCCGGGCGTGCACGTCGCGTACGCGTCGAAGGCGTGGTGCACCGTCGGCATCCTCCAGATCGTCAGCCGTCTGGGCCTGTGGATCGACGTTGCGTCGGGTGGAGAGCTGCACACGGCACATGTCGCCGACGTGCCGATGGAGCAGGTCGTCTTCCATGGAAACAACAAGTCGGTCGATGAGCTGCGGATGGCGGTCGAGCTCGGCGTGGGCCGGATCGTCGCGGACTCGCTGATCGAGCTGGAACGCATCGAGCAGGTCGCGGCGGACGCCGGCATCACGCAGGACGTGTGGCTGCGCATCACCCCGGGCATCGACGCGCACACCCATGAGTACGTGCGAACCGGCCACGACGACGCCAAGTTCGGCTTCACCCTCTCGCTGGGGCTCGCGGACGAGGCCATCGTCGCCGCGAAGGCGCTGTCCCACGTCAGGGTCATCGGGATCCACGCCCACATCGGCTCGCAGATCTTCGGCACGGACCCGTTCATCGCCAACGCCGACGTCATGATCGGGCTGCTCGCCCGCTGGCGGTCCGAGCACGGCATCACGATCCCCGAGTGCAACCTGGGCGGGGGCATGGGGATCCGTTACACCCACGAGGACCACCCGGTCGAGATCGCCCGCTACGGCGAGGCGGTGCTCGAGGCCGTCGAGCGTGCCTGCGCGAAGCACGGGATCGAGGTCCCACAGCTCGCCGTCGAGCCGGGCCGCGCGATCGTGGCCCCGTCGACCTGCACCGTCTACATGGTCGGCACGGTCAAGCCGTTGCCGGGGCTGAGCACGTGGGTGAGCGTCGACGGCGGGATGTCGGACAACATCCGCCCCGCCCTCTACGACGCCGAGCACGAGGTGACGCTGGCGTCGCGGTCCGGCTCGAAGGCGCTGCGTCGGGTGACGGTCGTCGGCAAGCACTGTGAGTCCGGCGACCTCGTCCGCGAGCGCGTCGGGCTGCCGGAGGACCTCGCCCCGGGCGATCTGCTGGCGGTTGCCGCGACCGGCGCCTACACGGCCTCGATGGCGTCGAACTACAACCGGCTGCCACGCCCTGGCGCGGTGATCGTGCGCGACGGCGTCGTCCGCAAGCTCATGCGGCGCGAGTCCTACGCCGACGTCGCTGCCCGCGACTTCGCGCTGGACTGATCCGGGCTCGGGACTGATCTGGTTGACGAGGGAACGCAGCGACGGCCGACCCCGAAGGGCCGGCCGTCGTCTGACTGAGGTCAGCTGAGGTCAGCTGGGGGCCTCGGTCGCGTCCTCGTCAGCGACGTCGGCGTCGGCGGAGGCGTCGGCCTCGTCACCTTCGACAACGACCTCGGCGTCAGCGTCAGCGTCGGCGTCAGCGTCGTCGGCCTCGGCGTCAGCGTCCATCTCGGCGTCAGCGTCGGTCTCGGCGTCGCCCTCGACGACCGCGTCGTCGGTGGTCTCGACGGACGTGTCCTCGGTGCCGTCGACGTTGACGTCAGCAGCGTCGTCCCCACCGCACGCGGCGGTGAAGAGGGCGAGGGAGGTGGCACCGACGAGCAGCGCGCGGTTGCGGCGGAAGAAGTTCATGTTGCAAGTCCTTGATCGGGAGGGTGTGTTGCGGGGCGTCGCGGGAGATGGACGCCGCGGGAGCGAGCGAGTTGCTTGCTCTTGTTCGCAACTGCGTACAACCGTAACCATGTCTCGGGCGGGTGCGCCACCTCACCCCGGCCGGTCGTACATGGCCACTCGAACACGTCCGTCTGGCCCCGATCCGAGGCTGACGCGCTCCGCCGCCGCTGTGGCGGGGCTGTGGGCGCTAGCATGCGGACCTCAGGCAGGGCCCGCTCGCGGCCCGCCTTCCGATCGGCACGGGGCAGCGCCGACCCGGTGCGCGCCTGTCGACGGAGCTCCCGAGCGGGAGCCCGCACCCGCCCGTCAGCCCCCACGATCACACGACCGCAGGCCGGACGCCCTTGGTCGTCCAGCGCACACCGGCAGGAGCCAGCGCGCTCGTGAGCGAAGACATTCATCGCGCCGTTCTCCGTACATGTGCGGGAACGTGACGACCGGCCCGACCCGCTCAGGTCAGGCCAACGAGGACCCAGGATCACCATGCTCAGCTCCATCTCCCGCGCGGTGTCGGTCACGGCCGCCGCTGCCGTCGTCATCGCGAGCGGCGTCGTCGCCGTCACCGCCGTCAGCGGGTCGGAGTGCCCCGTGGGCACCGTGCGACCGGCAGACTCCGACGTCGCCATGTCGCCCGACGAGCTCCGTCAGCTCGGACCCGAGTTCATCGGGTTCGCCGGCGTCGAGTGGACCGACGTCGCCGGACAGGTCTGCGTGCCGATCGGTGGCCCAGAGAGCTTCATGGACCTCGCGATGGCGTACCGCCAGCAGGTCAACATGCGTGGACGCTCCGACGGATGGGCTCCCGAGAACGCGATCACGCAGGCTCGCGAGTCCCAGGTGAAGCTGCTCGCCAACGTCGACGAGGTGCCCGGCGCCCGCGGCAAGTGGGAGCAGTACAGCCGCGGTCCGCTCGACGGCACCGATGCCCGCTACCCGTCCGGGACCGGGCAGGGCCTCGTGGCGCAGACCGGTCGCGTCGACTTCTTCTTCGACGACCCGGCCAACGACCGCATGTTCATCGCCGTCGGCACGTCCGGCGTGCACATGTCCGAGGACCGCGGCTCGTCCTGGCGCCTCATCTCCGACGGTCTGCCGACGCAGGCCGCCTCCGCGGTCGCCTGGACGCCTGAGGGCGGCCCGGACGGCACGGTGGTCGTCGTGACCGGCGAGCACACCTTCGGCGCGGCCTCCTACCTCGGTGCCGGCGTCTGGTGGTCGCGCGATCTCGGCGCGAGCTGGAACCGCTCGACCGGGCCGCTGGACGACGCCTTCGGCTTCGACATCGAGGTCGATCCGACGGACCAGAAGGTCATCTACGCCGCGACCGGCAAGGGCCTGTGGCGCTCCGCCGACGCTGGCGTCACGTTCACCGACGTCGCGCTGCCCGTCGGTGAGGTCGGCGAGGGCATCGACTGCACCTCCGTCTACGACGACCCGACCAACTGTCAGCTCGCGAACATGGTCACCTCCATCGAGGTGAAGACGCCCGGCGGCGTCGGCTCCGACACCGACGGCGGCGACGTGGTCGCCGCGGTCGGCTGGCGTGGCGGCAAGGCGATCAACCCGCACACGGGCCTGATCCAGTCTCCCGGCAACGGCATCTACATCTCCGAGGACGGCACGCCCGGCTCCTACACGCGGCAGGACGGCCTCGGCGAGGCTGCTGGCGGCGTCGAGCGGCTCGGTCGCGTCGAGATGGGCGGCACCAACGGCCCCGCGCAGGACCACGACTACCTCTACGCGATCGTCCAGGACGCACCCGCGCTGAACGGTGAGATCGTCGACTTCCAGGACAACATCCTCGGCGCGAACGCCACCGTGCTCAACGGCATCTACGTCTCGGACGACTTCGGAACGTCCTGGACGGTGCTCGAGACCGAGGACGAGCTGTCCGACCTCTGCCTCGTCTCGCAGTCCGTCTACTGCATCAACGGGCTCATCGAGCCCGGTGCGCAGTCTTGGTACAACCAGTGGATCGAGCCGGACCCGTCCTCCCACGTCGGTGGCGTCCCGGACGTCGTCGTCATGGGCCTCGAGGAGCTGTGGGCCACCCAGCCCGGCACCCCCGCCAACAACCAGGCCGTGAAGTTCACGGTCATCGGCAAGTACTACGGCTGCGAGTCCCCGGCCGGTCTGCTGACCGTCGGCGAGTGCGTCTACGACGACCTCGGCCAGACCTCGACCCACCCGGACCAGCACGCCGGCCTGTTCGTCACCCGTGACGAGGGCACCCGGCTCTACGTCGGCAACGACGGCGGTGTCGCCAGCCAGCTCCGCGTCCCCACGGGCTACAACAACCTCAGCTGGGACCTCCTCCAGAACAACCACCTGAACACGCTGCTCCCGTACGAGGCGGACATCGCCAACGACGGCGTCGCGTACATGGCGCTGCAGGACAACGGTCACGCGAAGCTGCACCCCGACGAGCGCAACAAGCTGTCGTCGCAGTTCGGTGGCGACGGGGTGTGGACGCGCGTCGACCCCGAGAACTCCGACTACGTGTGGGAGTCCGTGCAGGGCGCGATCATGAACGTCTCCAGCGACGGCGGTCGGACCTGGACCTCCGCGGAGCCGCCGTCGGACAACAAGCAGTTCGTCCCGGCCGCCGAGATGGATCCGCTCGACGCGAACCACGTCGTCGCCGGTGGGACCCAGATCAACGAGACCCTCCTCGGGCCGGACACCACCGACGCGACATGGATCGGCGTCTTCGACCTCGGCGACTCCGACCAGGGCGTCGCGAACATCCAGACGGCGATCGACGTCCGTGGTGACGCGATCTACACCGGCTACTGCGGCACCTGCGACATCCTCAACAAGGACGTCAAGTTCGACAACGGGATCGCCACCAACATCGGCCACGACGTCGACCTGCCGGCCAAGGGCACGCCCGCCGGCTGGCACAAGATCGATGACCCGGTCGGACTCCCGAACCGCTACATCACCGACATCGAGATCGACCCGTTCGACGCGACCCAGCAGACGGTGTACGCGAGCCTCGGCGGCTACTACCGACGTTGGTTCGGCGTCGGCGTCGCCGGCGACGACAACCCGGACGCGAACACGGAGGCGGGCAATCTCTTCCGCTCGACCGACGCGGGCCGGACGTGGTCCTCGGTGCAGGGCGACATGCCCAACATCAACATCCGGGACTTCCAGATCCGCGGCAAGCAGCTGATCGTCGCGACCGATCTCGGCGTCTTCATCTCCTCCGACATGGCGGGCACCAAGTGGGCGCCGCTCGGCGGGGACAACTTCCCGACCCTGCCCGTCGAGTCGATCGCCATCAAGGCCGACGACCCGGACTTCCTCCTGATGGGCGTCTACGGCGGCGGCATGTGGACCTACGAGTTCCCGCGTGACGCACAGGACGTGACCCGCGTCGCGGGCCCCGATCGCTACGCCACCTCCGCGGAGGTCTCGAAGTCCGTCTTCGCGAGCGCCGACACGGTCGTCATCGCCCGTGGTGACGTGTTCCCGGATGCGCTCGCCGGCTCGCCGCTCGCAGCCCAGTCGGGGGGCCCGCTCCTGCTCAGCAAGCCAAGCGGTCTGCCGTCGGTCATCGCCGACGAGATCACCCGTCTGGGCGCATCCAACGCGATCGTCCTCGGTGGCGAGAGCGGGCTGAGCGCTCAGGTCGTCACGGACCTCGAGACCCTCGGGCTCGGTGTTCGCCGCCTCGACGGTGAGAACCGCTTCGACACGGCCGCGCTCATCGCCGCGGAGATCGTCGACGTCGACGGCCTCGACGGCTCCTACGTCTACGTCGCCAAGGGCGCGGACGTCGACCCGAAGCGTGGTTGGGAGGACGCCTTGTCCATCGGGGCGGCCGCCGCGAAGGACCGACGCCCGATCCTGCTGACCCGCACCGCTGAGCTGCCCGCGGAGACCATCGCCGCGATCGCTGACCTCGGGACCCCGCGAGCCAAGATCGTCGGTGGCCGCGCTGCGGTCTCGGTCGAGGTGGAGCGTGTGCTCCAGGGCATCACGGCCTACGAGGGCCGCGTCGCGGGCCGGAGCCGCTACGGCACCGCCGTCGACGCGCTCGACCAAGGCCTCGAGGCCGGGCTGACCAGCGACATCCTGTGGCTGGCGCGTGGCGACGACTTCGCAGACTCCCTGTCGGCGGGCCCGGCAGCCGCCGCGACCGGAGGCTCGTTCCTCCTGATCAACGGGACGTCGCTCGACCGCTCGCAGGAGAGCGCGAAGCACCTCCGCCACATCCTCTGCGCGGTTGACGAGGTCCACCTCGTCGGCGGTGAGAGCGCCATCAACGAGGAGTTCCGTCGCGAGCTCGCGCAGCTGACCAACGGCTGCGCCGACGTCCCCGTGACGACGCCGCCCGCGCCGAGCCCCGTGCTCGGAGAGGCGCTTCCGGATGAGCAGCAGCCTCCGTCCCGCACGGAGCTCACGAGCTTCTCGTTCGACGACGACAACCAGGGCTGGACGGTCGCGACGGACGGGAACCCGTTCACGTCGTGGACGGCTGGTGCGTACGGACCGGAGGGGAGCCGCGGCTTCGCGATCACCAAGTCCGGCTACCAGGACCTCGCGGACACGAAGCTGACCTCGCCGACCATCGCGCTGCCGGCCGGGAACGTGGTGTTCTCGTGGGCAGAGCAGATGGACGTCGAGGGTGGCGGGTTCGACGAGACCCACCTCGAGATCAACGCCGGCTCCGGCTGGGAACGGATCACGACACGGGGCGGCCAGAACGTCGGCTACCCCGAGTTCTCGACCGCGGAGGCCGAGTACCTCTCCGCCGGCGGGGACGTGCAGATCCGGTTCCTCTTCGTCTCCGACGAGATCTGCTCCGGCTTCGGCGGACCCGGTGCATGCGGCGACGAGGACGGCTGGGACGGCTACGCGCTCGACGACGTGACCATCTCCACCGTCGACTGACGCCGACCCACACAACGCCAGCCCGCTCTGGCACCATCACGTCGCTCCCCGCGATCGCAAGGATCCTCCATGGCGTCCCTCCTCCGCACCGCAACGTCGGCCGCAGCCGCCTTGGTGGTCCTGTCCACCGGCGTCGTCGCCGTCACCCAGGCCGGTGACGTGGAGGCCTGTCCGCCCGGCACCCAGCGTGCCGCGGACGCCGACGTCGGGATCTCGCCGGACCTCGCGCTCACCGACGACCCGGTCCTGTCGGGTGTTTCGGGCGGAGAGTTCCAGGACGTCGCCGGGGCGCTGTGCGTGCCGGTCAGCGGCCCGGAGTCCTTCGGCGACATGCGTCTGGCCTTCGAGCAGCGCGCGAACATGCGGATGGGCATGGACGGCTTCCTCGCCGCTGGTGCGCTGCAGGCCGCGGCCGAGTCCGCCGCGGCGCTGGTCGACAACACCGACGTCGTCCCGGGCGCACGCGGCAAGTGGGAGCTCTACGGCCGTGGCCCGCTCCGCTTCGACGACGGCCGCTACCCGTCGGGTTCGGGGCAGGGTCTCGTTGACCAGACCGGACGCGTCGACCACTTCTTCCACGACGCCCAGAACGACCGGATCTTCGCGTCCGTCGGGACCGGCGGCGTCTGGATGTCCGAGGACCGCGGCGACTCGTGGAAGCACATCAGCCAGGGCCTGCCGATCCAGTCCGTCAGCGGCACGATCTGGACTCCTGAGGGCGGCCCGATGGGCACCGTCGTCACCGTCACCGGTGAGCACAGCTTCGGCTCGGCGTCCTACCTCGGCTTCGGGGTCTGGTACTCGCGTGACCTCGGCCAGAGCTGGAACCGTTCCTCCGGTCCGCTCGACGGGGCGTTCGGCTTCGACATGGAGGTCGACCCCGCCAACCAGAACATCGTCTACGCCGCCACGGGCAAGGGGCTGTGGCGCTCGACCGACGCCGGCGTGACCTTCGAGGACACGCTCCTCCCGGTCGGCGACGTCGGCGACGGCACCGACTGCACGGGCAAGTACGACCAGGAGATCTGCCACCTCGCCAACATGGTGACCTCCGTCGAGATCAAGGCGCCCGGTGGCGTCGGGTCCGACACCGACGGCAGCGACGTCATCGCGGCGGTCGGCTGGCGCGGAGGCGACTTCGTCAACGCCAAGACCGGCACCAAGCAGGCCCCGGGCAACGGCATCTACCTCTCCAGCGACGGCGCCCCCGGCACGTTCACCAAGTCCGGCGGTCTCGCCTCCGCGGTCGGCGGGCAGGACGTGCTCGGCCGCATCGAGATGGGCGCCGCGTTCGGTGACGACCAGGACCACGACATCGTCTACGCGATCGTGCAGGACGCGCGGGCGCTGAACGGTCAGGTCATCGACTTCCCGGACTCGCTCAACCCGCTCGGCGGCGGGCCCGCCACGGTGCTGCGCGGCGTCTTCGTCTCCACCGACTTCGGCGCCTCGTGGTCGACCCTCGCCAGCGAGGACGAGCTCGCCGACGCCTGCAACATCAACCTGTCGGTCTACTGCATCAGCGGAGCCATCGAGCCCGGCGCACAGTCCTGGTACAACCAGTGGATCGAGCCGGACCCGACCACCGCCGACCCGTTCACGGGCGCGCCGCTGCGGGTGCTGATGGGCCTCGAGGAGGTCTGGTCGACCCGCGGGTTCATCCCGCAGATCTCCGAGGCGACGACGTTCGAGGTCATCGGCCGCTACTACGGCTGCCTCACCATCCTGAACGTGCAGCCTCCCGGCGGCCAGTGTGACCTCGCAGCCGCGGGCGTCACGACGACCCACCCGGACCAGCACGCTGCGCTGATGCTGCCCGACGACGACGGCAACGTGACCGTCCTCGTCGGCAACGACGGCGGCGTGGCCCGGCAGACCGTCGACGCGAACACCCCGTTCAACCAGCTGAACTGGGAGCTCGACCAGAACAACGGGCTGCAGACGCTGCTCCCGTACGAGGCCGACATCGCCAACGACGGCACCGCGTACATGGCGCTGCAGGACAACGGTCAGCTCCGCATCCACCCCGAGGAGCGGCAGTTCATGTCGTCGCAGTTCGGCGGCGACGGCGTGTGGACCCGGGTCGACCCGGAGAACTCGCTCTACGTGTGGGAGTCCGTCCAGGGCGCCGCGATGAACGTCTCCGCCGATGGCGGCGTCACGTGGGCCTCGGCGGATCCGCCCAGCCCGAACAAGCAGTTCGTGCCGGCGGCCGAGATGGACCCGCTCGACTCCTTCCACATCGTGGCCGGTGGCTCGCAGATCAACGAGAACATCCTCGGACCAGGTGCGCGTGACGCCAACTGGCTGACCGTCTTCGACCTCGGCAACAACGAGCTGCAGCCCGAGGGTGCCCCGACCGTCGCCAACATCCAGCACGCGATCGACGTCTACGGCGCAGCGATCTACGCCGGCTACTGCGGAACCTGCGACACGCTCAACTCGACCAACGCCTTCCAGAACGGCATCGCGACCAACGTCGACGGCCTCGAGCTGCCGGAGATCGGGACGATCAACGGCTGGCACAAGATCGACCGCCCCGAGGGCCTGCCGAACCGGTTCATCACCGGCATGGCCATCGACCCGTACGACGCGACCCAGCGCACCGTCTACGTGACGCTCGGCGGCTACCGCCGTGAGTGGCACGGCCCGGGCGTCCTCGGCGACGACAACCCCGAGGTCGACGCCGACGCGGGCAACGTCTGGAAGTCCATCGACGCCGGCCGTTCGTTCACGCCGGTCGGAGAGAACCTCCCGGACATCACGGTTGTCGACGTCATCGTCCGTGGTGACCAGCTGATCGTCGCGACCGACATCGGTGGCTTCATCTCGGCCGACAAGAACAACGGCCTCTGGGCTCCGCTCGGTGGCGACCAGTTCCGCTCGGTGCCGATCGAGGGGCTGACCCTCAAGGCCGACGACGACGACTTCCTGTTCGTCTCGACCTTCGGTGCCGGTACGTGGGTGTACGAGTTCCCGCGTGGCGACCAGACGATCCGGCGCACCGCCGGCTCGACCCGTCACGAGACCTCGGCGCTCATCTCGGCGCAGGAGTTCGACAGCGCCACCACGGTCGTCATCGCACGAGGCGACAGCTTCGCGGACGCCCTCGCCGGCGCCCCGCTGGCGGCGCGCAACGACGCCCCGGTCCTGCTCATCAAGACGAGCGGTGTCCCGGCCCCGGTGGCCGCGGAGATCGACCGTCTCGGCGCCGCAAACGCGATCGTCCTCGGCGGCGAGAGCGCCGTCTCGGCGGAGGCCGTCACGGAGCTCGAGAACCTCGGGCTGACCGTGCGCCGCATCTCCGGCGAGAGCCGCTTCGACACCGCTGCGGCAATCGCCGCAGAGCTTGTCGACGACGGCGACGGCATCCTCGGCGAGACGTTCGTCTACATCGCCAAGGGCATCGATGTCGACCCGAACCGTGGCTGGGAAGACGCGATGGCCGTCGCCGCAGCAGCGGCCAAGGACCAGCGTCCGATCCTGCTCGCCAAGACCGACGAGCTGCCTCAGGCGACCATCGACGCGATCGACGCGTTCGCCAACCCGGTGGCCGCCAAGATCGCCGGTGGTCGCGTCGCGATCTCCCGTGAGGTCGAGCGTGAGCTGCAGGAGCTCGTTGACTACCGCGGCCGCGTCTCCGGGTTCACCCGGTACGGCACCTCGGTCAACGCGGTCGACGAGGGCCTGGCCGGTGGCCTCACCTCCGACCGACTGTTCCTCGCTCGTGGCGACAACTTCGCGGATGCCCTGGCTGCGGCCGCTGCGGTTGCCCGCGACGGTGGCTCGCTGCTCCTGGTGCGGGGCGACTCGCTCGCGGACAGCCGTGAGTCCGGCGTCTACCTCAACCACATCATCTGCGCGACGGACGAGATCACGATCCTCGGTGGCCCCAACGCCATCTCGGACGCGTTCCTCCGCGACGTGTCGGTGACCCGCAACGGCTGTGAGCGCGTGCCGGTGGCAGCGCCGCCGACGCCGAACCCAGTCCTGGGTCCGCCGCCGCCCCCGTCGACGGAGGTCCGCTCGCAGCTCGCCTCCTACGACTTTGAAGCCGACGCCGACGGCTGGACGACGTCCAGCGCGTTCGGCTCGAACCCGCAAGGTGGGTGGTCCCGTCAGGGTGACGGCATTGACTCGTCGTTCGCGTGGCACATCACGCCCGAGAGCTACGGCCCGGAGGTGGAGACCTACGTGACCAGCCCGGCGCTCAACGGCGTGGGAGGCAAGGTCTATGTCGGATGGGACGAGATCGTCGACATCGAGGGCGGCACTTACGACGAGGTCTACGTCGAGGTGTCCACTGATGGTGGCTCGACCTGGTCGAACGTGTCGACGTCGGGGGGGAGGAACAGTTCCTTCCCCGAAGCCGACCGTCGTGAGACGTCGTTCAGCGTGCCGGCAGGTGCGTTCCAGGTCCGGTTCCAGTTCTCCTCCGACTCGTTGTGCCAGCCCTCTCCGCCGGACGCTCAATGTCCGCCCGAAGCGGACCCGTACACCGGGTATGTGATGGACAACGTTGTGATCGAGGAGGTGTCGAGCTGACAGCCAGACCAATCGAATGGGCGTCCTACTCCTAGGCGCACAGCGCCCGTGGCGGCCGTGGAGCGAGGAGAATTTGCGAGTGATGTCGAAAACGGCGGCTAACGGACATCGGCTAAGCAAGGGGACAGGAGTGGCAAGCATGAGATTCAGCTCATCACGCGGGCGTGGCAAGGCAAGGACTGGAATCGTCGCACTGTTTGGATTCTGTGGATCGCTATTCGCGACGCCTGCCGGGGCCTTCGGGCCCTGTCCGGGCGGGTAAATACCTCCGAACAACTGCGATATCGGTTCGTTTGTCGTCGCCTGGATTGAGTTGCAGTGCAGCAACCACAACCTTGACCCGTACGTGTGCCTTGGTGCGACCGACATCGCCACGACGGTCGATGGGTTGCATGATCAGTATCTTGGCGAGACACTTGACGGGGAGCCGTGCAGCGATACGAGCGCGAACGTCTCAACCTGGGCGACTTATGGGGCCACCTGCGACGTGGGCCCCTACGAAGTCACAGTCTCCGGGGGCCTGGGCTTGGTGCTCGGATATGCCCCGGCAGTAACCATTTATCCGGAGGTCCACGGTTTTCGATACGAGGTCGTGGTTAGCTTCCTGCCCTTTTGGTGCGGCGAAGCGGGAATGGTCAACGTCAGCGCCGGCTCAACGAGCAGCCCGATCGCCCGACAAGAGTGCATTTGAGTTGAGTGGTGTCGTAGCCGAGGCGAGTCGTCGGCTGATGACGCCTCGTTGACCACTCGACGACGGCCCCCCATCCAGGGCGGCCGTCGCGCCGGTGCGAGCAAGTAGCATCGCGACTCGATCACGGCGTCTCGACGAAGGCCTTCCGCATGTCCAGCGACCAGCCGGTCATCCGTCTCGGCCTGCTCGGCTGCGGCACGGTCGGCGCCGGCGTCGTCACCATCCTGGCGCGTGAGGGCGATGACATCGCTGCACGGGTCGGAGCGCGGCTGGTCGTGACCCGCATCGCCGTGCGCAACCTCGCCGCTGACCGTGGCCTGCCGGTTGATCCGGCGGTGTTCACCGATGACGCGATGTCGGTCGTGACGGCAGACGACGTGGACGTCGTGATCGAGGTGGTCGGTGGTCGTGACCCTGCCGGCGCGCTCATCCGCGCAGCGCTCGCGCACGGCAAGCCGGTCGTCACCGCCAACAAGGAGCTGGTCGCGCACGAGGGGCCGGAGCTCATCGACGCCGCCGTCGCTGCCGGGGTCGACTTCCTCTACGAGGCCGCCGTCGCCGGCGCGATCCCGATCATCAAGCCGCTCAAGGAGTCGCTGGCCGGCGACAAGGTGCGCCGGGTGATGGGGATCCTCAACGGCACCACCAACTACATCTTGACCAAGATGACCGAGGACGGCGCCGACTACGCCGAGGTCCTCGCCGACGCGCAGGCGCTCGGTTACGCAGAGGCCGACCCGACGGCCGACGTCGGCGGACACGACGCCGCCGCGAAGGCGGCGATCCTCGCGTCGCTCGCGTTCGACACCGCGATCCGCGCGACCGACGTCCACACCGACGGCATCGAGAACGTCACCAAGACGGACATCGAGACCGCCGACCGGCTCGGCTACGTCGTGAAGCTGCTCGCCATCGCGTCCGAGACCGCCGACGGGATCGCGGTCCGCGTCCACCCGACGTTCCTTCCCAAGACCCACCCGCTGGCCGCGGTCCGCGACGCGTTCAACGCGATCTTCGTCGAGGCCGACGCGGCGGGCGAGCTGATGTTCTACGGGCGTGGCGCGGGCGGCGAGCCGACCGGCTCGGCGATCCTCGGTGACGTCATCGAGGTCGCCCGCAACCTGCAGCGCACCGGCCGT
>RCMY010002071.1_pt1 | contig 18323 bp, 17 predicted proteins | sample 2041341 | NCBI WGS metagenome assembly RCMY01 (sample SAMN09708234, study PRJNA481090) | Marine sediment metagenome, whole genome shotgun sequencing project. | reverse complement strand
GAAAATCATTCATGCTCAATCGTTCTACGCTTTCAAATTATATTAGATGAAAATAATCCTAAGCAAATAATACGCATGCTAAAAACCCGTTCTTCAGCAACAATTAGCTCTGGAAAAGTTAAAATAAAAATATGCACTACAGTTTTACCTGAAGACAGTACTAAGCAGGGACGTAAAGATATCGATCGCCGTATTTATGATAAAGCTGTAAAAGAGTTAGATAAAAAATTCTATGACGGTATTTTATGTGATCAACATGGCTATGTCATAGAAGGCACAAAAACCAATATTTTTGCTATTAAAGATAACAATCTATACACACCAGCTTTAAGCCTTGCTGGAGTGGCAGGTGTGATGAGACAAATAGTTATTGAAAAAGCCCAAGCAGCTGGTTTAGATGTAATTATTGCACCATTGCACTATCTTAGTTTAGTAAAAATGGATGCGATTTTTTTAACAAACAGTATTATTGGCTTGCTCAGAGTTAATTATGTATTGCGACCTGATAGAAAACGTTCAACCATGGTTTTTAAATCTAAGTCTGCAGGCTATCAAAAACTATTAAAGTTAGATGTGTTTTAAAATACTCGTTCTCATTAATGAAGAAAAGATAAAATAGCTTATGCGTAAAATTGTATTCTCCCTAATTTTGATTGGCTTAATCAGCGTGGCAGTCGCTTTTAAGTGGTATCAGTGGCAATTAAATCAGCCATTAAATATTCAAAACGATTACGTCCTTGAGATTAAAAAAGGGCAAACCCTTAATTCAATCGCTAAAACACTTATAAAAGATGGAGTCTTAGATGATGACTTAATTCTTAAGCTATATTCCAAAAGCCAGAAGAATTCCCATCTCCTTAAAGCAGGAAAATATCGACTAAACAGTGGCTTAAACATTCCAGCTTTGATGGATGAATTAATTAAAGGTAAGGTGTCGCTTGAGAAAATTACCATTCCAGAGGGTTTAAGTTTTAATGAAATGTTGGCATTGCTTTATACCAATGAAAATATTCTGGCAACTCAAAAAGGTAAATCTACAGAAGAACTAATGCTTGCACTTGGTTTAGCAAATCTACACCCAGAGGGGCGTTTTCTACCTGAGACATACAGTTTCGCAGCAGGAACAAGTGACGTGACCTTGTTAAAGCAGGCTAATGCGGCATTGGATAAGGCTTTAAATGCTGCCTGGGAAGAGCGAAGTGCACATAGCGAATTGAAATCGCCTTATGAGGCATTGATTCTTGCGTCTATAATTGAGAGAGAAACAGGAGTCTTTGACGAGCAGCCGACTATTTCAGGAGTTTTTCACAGTCGCTTGTCTAGAGGTATGCGTCTGCAAACTGATCCAACCGTAATTTATGGAATGGGTGATCGTTATACAGGTGATATACGTCGCTCTGATTTAACCACTGATACCCCGTACAATACCTACACTCGTAGCGGATTGCCACCAACTCCAATTGCCTTACCCGGTGTGAATGCCATTAGAGCAGCGGTTAATCCTGAGCAACACAACAAACTGTATTTTGTCGCAACAGGTGATAATGATGGGCGACACATTTTTTCAGCTACATTAGAAGAACACAATCGAGCCGTAAAACAGTATTTACGTAAATATCGTCAGCAACATCGATAATAAAAAACATGAGCAATCTAAAGACTAAGACTAAATCTAAATATCCAGGCAAGTTCATTAGCTTTGAAGGAGTTGAAGGGGTTGGGAAAACTACTCAATGTGCTCGTTTACGTAATTTTCTTGACAAGCAAGGTACAGAGGTTGTGTTAACTCGTGAGCCTGGTGGCACGCCATTGGCTGAGTCGATTCGTGAAGTGGTTTTAGATAGAGAAGATGAAGCGATTAGCGCTGAAGCTGAATTACTATTGATGTTTGCTGCACGCGCCGTACATTTGAGTAATAAGATTATTCCTGCACTAGAAAGAGGCGCTTGGGTTATTTGCGATCGCTTTTCCGACGCGACCGTTGCGTATCAAGGTTTTGGACGTGGGCAGTCTTTGGAGTTTATTCAAACCTTGGCTGAAAATGTACAGCATGGTATCTGGCCTGATCTTACAATTTTATTAGATGCACCTATAGAGCTTGGTTTAGAGCGGGTTGCGAAACGTGGTGAAAGTAATCGGTTTGAAACAGAAAAGCTTGAGTTTTTTAACAAGGTGCGAGAGGGTTACTTATACTTGGCTGAAAAACATCCTGAGCGAATTTATTCGGTTGATGCGGTCCAAAACATGGATGCTGTTACTGCTGATATAATGGAAATTATAAGTAAGATATTAGATTAGATATACCACATAAAATATTGATAAATAATGATTAATACTTCAAAAAATATTAGCTGGCATACTTCTCAATGGCAGCAGATTGCCCAATTCCTAGAGCAGGACCGCTTTCCCCACGCCTTATTGTTTGAGGGTATGCAGGGCGTTGGTAAAAGGCATTTTGCGTATCAATTGGCTCAAATGTTACTGTGTCAGGGCGAACCGTCAGACACTGGTATTTGTCAATCTTGTGCAAGTTGTAAGTGGTTTCGTTCGGGTACACATCCAGATTTTGTGATGCTGGAACCGGAAGAGGGTAAAAAACAGATCTCAATAGATTCTGTGCGTGAGAACTCACAAAAGGTGTTTAAAACCTCGCATCAAAATGGTTATCGGATACTTGTTATTCAACCTTCTGATGCGATGACAGTTGCTGCGGCAAACAGTCTCTTAAAAACTTTAGAAGAGCCTCCAGCACAAACTTTACTAATTTTAATAACGGATAAACCGGCGCGATTATTACCGACTATTCGTAGTCGTGCGACGCGATTAAAATTTGCTTTACCCAAGCATGAACTAGCGCTTGCTTGGCTAATAGAGCAAGGGCATGATTCTACAACGGCAAATGGAATGTTGGCCTTAAGCCTAGGTGCGCCCTTACGTTTACAGGGCGATGCTGAAGTTATAAGTGGTATTTTGTTAGAAAGCCAGCAGTGGTGGAAAGATTGGAGCGCCATGCTGAGGCGTCAAATGAACCCAGTCGCCGTTGCTAAGCAATGTGCTAAGGCTGAGCCAGCTTTATTTTTAAATTGGCTAGAAACGCTATTTAGAGCTTTAATTGAAATGAGTGCTCAAGTCGAAAATAACAGTAATGTGCCCTCATCAGCAAGTTATGAAGTGTTATTTCCTGGATTAAATCAATTAATTCAGCAATTTAGTCTTCCCAGCTTGTTTAGAATGCGGGATAATGTTGTAGAATTATCGCAACGCCAGCAATCCTCGCTCAATTGGGGGCTGCAACTCGAAGCTCTAGCTTGTGATTGTTACGCAAATATTTAATGCTAATTAAAAGAAGAACAGGTATAAATCATGTCTAAACCCGGAATATTAACCTTAACTATTAAAGACAAAACGGCCTTGTATCAAGCTTATATGCCATTTGTTCTCAATGGCGGCTTGTTTATTCCTACTCTCAAGCCCTATAAATTGAGCGATGAGGTATTCATGCTTTTACAGTTAATGGATAGCAAAGAAAAAATTCCATTGGCTGGTAACGTAATCTGGGTTACCCCAGATGGTGCGGCGGGTAAGCGTAAAGCGGGGATTGGTGTTCAGTTCAGTTCTCAAGATAATGGACAAACACAAAAGAAAATTGAAACGTATTTGGCAGGGGCCCTACAGGCAGATCAACCTACCCATACAATGTAGAATGTTTTCATACTAACAATGGATAATTGAAAAAGGCTGTACATTAGTACAGCCTTTTTATTTGGTATCGGTTAGTAGATTATTTGGAATTCTAAGTTCCCTTATCAATCCCTGACATATTTAAGCCGTCTTTTAATACGCTACAGTTATAACCTCGTTCTGTGAGGATATAAGCAGCGGCAGAACTACGACGACCTGTATCACAGCAAGCAATATATTTAGTTTCTGTATCTAGGGTTTTTAGTTTAAGTCGGATGAAATATAAAGGGATGTTGACAGCGTCATTTAAATGAAAGTTTCCATATTCGCTAGGCAAACGTACATCTAACCATTGGGCGCCTTCTTTTATTAATTCCTCGGCTTGTTCTAAGTCCAGTAAATTCAACATTGGTTCTTTTAGCAAAGTTTGAAACTCTTCTTTGCTTAAGCGCATCAAGGAACCATCGGTTTGCATTTTTACGGTTGCGTTTCGTTTAGCTTCAGAGATTAAAGCTTCTTCACCAAAGGTGTCACCAATACGCAATTCGGCTAACTTTATGCCATCTTTGTTTAAAGGGGTTTCGCGAGTAACCGTACATCGGCCGCTAACTACAACGTAAAAATAATCGCCTTCATCACCTTGTTTGATGATGATGTCGCCCTCTTTTTTATTGATTTGTTGCATGCTCATAAACATGGCTTGGATATTGGCGGCAGGGATATTGTATAGAGCTTTGGTTTGCAATAACTTAGTCATCCAGTCATCACTCTCGTCTTGATTATCGCTTTGTAAATCTCCTACTTCATATGAGCCAGTTTGATCCCAAGTTAAGAGTACATCTAATAAATCGCCATCTACCGTTAGGTACTCAACATCATTAAGTGCGCGGGCTGATATTTTGCGGGGCAATACAGGTGCTATTGCATGAATTGATTCAGGCGTATTGGCACTTATAGTTTTTATAATTTTGTCATTAGTACGTAATTCAATGTCGCCTTTTACTAAAAAGACAGCGTCTTTATCGGTATCACCTTCTTTAAAAAGTGAACGACCAGCTTGTAAAGTATGTAGGCGTGACTTTTTAATCAGAGCTATCAAGTTGTCTGGTTTTAGACTATCTAGTGGTGAGAATTTTCTTAAGACATCCAAGTCGGCTTTTTTTGACATATTTTTACTTACGCTTACCAAGTGTATTTTTGTGCTGCTGAAATGCAGGAATTTATGCCCACATACTAACATATTATTGAAATTTACAAACTTGCAATTATATGTTTAGTCATCTGGATTTGTGCGGAGTTCCGTTGGTTTAGTTGAACATTGAGTTAAGCTTGTTTGACGGTTTTGACTTTACCTTCAGCATCAATATGTACATAGGTAATTGTTGCGTTTGCGACTCGCAGGTTGGAGTAGGGTCCGTTTGAGTCGGGTCTTTCGGCCAGAATGTCTATATTAACCTTAATTGAGCTCGTTCCCACCCGCTCGATTTCAGCATAAAAACTGACAATATCGCCAATGAATACCGGCTCTAGAAACAAGAAATTATTTACAGCGATAGTAACAACTTTGCCTTCAGCGCGTCTATAAGCAAGTACAGCGCCAGCAATATCTGCATGTGACATCAACCAGCCACCAAAAATATCGCCAAGCCAATTGGTATCGGCAGGCATGGCCATCATGCGAACAGTTGGAATACCGCGTGGAATTGGTTTTTCTTTTGCTGAAATAGTCATATTAATTATGTTAAACCTGAATTTATTCAGATTCAGATTGGGGTAAATTTTCATCAGCAACTACAAAAGCATCCCAGCCAGCATCTGGTTTAAAACGTGCACCGTATTTGGTTTCAAATTCTTTGAGTTTAGCCACAATATTATGGGCTCCAATAGAGCGTATGTAGTGAATGGGTCCACCGCGGAAAGGGGCAAAACCCGTTCCAAAAATCATACCGGCATCAAGCGCTTCTGGATCGGTAACTACTTTATCACGTAGTACCGCAACAGCTTCATTTAGGTACTGGTAAACCATACGTTCGGTAATGTCGGTAGGAGCCGTGTAATTTTCAGCCTTTGGCTTTTGCGGTTTGCCTTTACTGTCATAAGTGTAAAAACCTTGACCAGTCTTTTTACCAAGATGCTTTTTCTCAAGCATTTCTTCTATGCCTTCTGGCATTTCAATTCCGTATGCATCGGCTAGAATTTTTCCTACATGAGAGGCAACATCTAAACCAACAGTATCAGCTAATTCAATTGGTCCCATTGGCATACCAAAGTCTGTGGCTGCTTTGTCGATCTCAATTAATGGCACGCCTTCTTTCGCAATAAAGAACGCTTCATTCATATATGGAGTAAGCACACGATTGACTACGAAGCCAGGTGAGCTCTTGCAAGCTAAAGGTAGGCGACCGATTTTGCGGGTAAAGGCCATGCCTTTTTCTAAGTCAATTTTGTTTGTGGTCTCGGTTCCAATAACTTCAACCAGTGGCATAAGTGCAACTGGGTTAAAGAAGTGTAGGCCGATTAAACGATTTGGATCACTAAGCTCATGTGATATGTCTTCAAGTTTAATGCTTGAGGTATTTGTCGCAAGTACCGCGCCTTTTTTCATTTTAGGTTCAAGGCTAGCGTATAAGGCTCTCTTAGCTTCAGGATTTTCGTAAATTGCTTCTATTACAACATCGGCTTGTCCTACGCAGTCACCGTTAACATCTGGAATGATTCTGTCCATGACCAAGCTGGCTTTTTCTGCGCTGCGAGTTTTCTTTAGGAATAGTTTTTGAGCGCGTTCTAATGCTGGAGCAATGTATTTGTATTCACGGTCTTGCAAGCTAACTGTCATACCTCGGTATGCACACCATGCTGCAATGTCACCACCCATAACGCCAGCGCCAATAACATGCACATGGTCGAACTGGTGTTTGGATTTACCGCCGGCTTTAAGCATATTTTGTAAGCCAAAGACACGCACTAAACTACGTGATGTGTCGGTCATCATCAATTCAGAGATGGCTTTAGCTTCTTCTATATACATAGTTTTCGGGTCACCGCCAAATTCTTCCCACAAGTCAATCATGCGATACGGGGCAGGGTAATGAGCTTTTTTAGCTTTTTTAGCGACTTGTTTACGCAACACCTTTGCGAGTAGTTTGCGAGCGGGTAGAGAGTCCATTGCTTTAAATTTGAAGGAACGAGCTTTCTTAGTTGGAGGATTGATGGCAAGCATCTCAGCGGCTTTATCTAAATGACGGGCTGGCACTATTTGTGTCACTAAGCCCATGCGCTTGGCAACTTTGGGACGAATATTACGACCAGTCAACATCATATCCATAGCTGCAGTCACACCAACCAGTTGAATTGAACGTACTGTTCCTCCAAAACCTGGACATAAACCCAATTTAACTTCAGGGAAGCCCAATACCGCTTTAACGTTATCTGTCATCACGCGATAGTCACAGGCAAGTGTCAGCTCTAAACCGCCGCCAAGTGCAAAGCCATTTATCTGTGCAATTGTTGGAAAAGGCAGGTTTTCAATTTGATCCATAATGCCCTGACCATTGCGAACCATTTCGAATGCTTCTTCAGATGAGTTGAAAGTCTCAAACATTGAGATATCAGCGCCTGCGATAAAACCACTTCTTTTTGCGGATTTAAAAATCAAGGCCAAAGGTTTTTTGGCGGCCAGTTCATTAAGTTTGTCATGCAACTCTTGCATAACCTCGCTTGATAAAACATTTGTGCCAGTTCCAGCTTGATCTAGAATTAACCAAGCGATATTGTTGTTATCTGTTTCCAGCTTCCAGTGTTTGCTTATCATGGAATTTACCTTAATAATCTTATGTAATTTATTGAATTTATTATATATTTATTAGTAACTAAACACGTTCTAATAACATTGCGCCGCCTAATCCACCACCTATACATAGGGTGGCAATAGCGAGTTTTTGTTGTTTGCGTTCAAGAACCTTCAGTGCATGCAAGCTTATACGAGCGCCTGTAGCACCCACTGGATGACCTAGGCTAACGGCACCGCCGTCGATGTTAATTTTTTCTGGATCAATACTGCCTAAGGCTTTATCCAGGCCAAGCTCTTTTTTACAGAACTCATCGTCTTCCCAAGCCGCCAAACAAGCCAGTACTTGGCCTGCAAAGGCCTCGTTTAATTCCCAGTAATCAATATCGTCAATGCTGAGATTGTTACGTTTCAAAAGTGGAGTGCTGGCATACACAGGACCTAGACCCATTTCAGCGGCACTCAAACCAGCCCATTCTGTATCAATTAAACGACCCAGAGGCTTTAAGTTATATTTTTTAACGGCTTCTTCACTCGCCAGAAGCAGTAAAGCTGAGCCGTCGGTAATCTGTGAGCTGTTTGCTGCTGTGACTTTGCCAACCGTACGGTCAAAGAAAGGTTTGATTGTGCCAAGTTTTTCAACATTTGAATCTCTTCGCATGCCGTCATCTTCGGCTAATACTTTGCCGTCATGAAATAAGGGTACTATTTCATCCATGTAGCCTTCATCCACGGCATTGGCTAAGCGTAAATGACTGCGAACAGCGTATTCGTCCATTGCTTTACGTGTGATATCAAATTTATGGGCAATTACTTCACAAGTTTGGCCCATGTTGAGATTGACCAGTGGATCAGTTAAGCCTTTCATAATGCCAATAACTGGTTTTAAGTGACCAGGACGAAATTTAGACATAACTTTGAGCTTATCCATAGGCTTGCGTGCACGTGCTAGGTCGCCAAGGAAATTCACCATGGTGTCGTTAAATAATACGGGTGCACGACTCATTGCATCGGTTCCACCAGCAAGCATTAAATCTGCACGGCCTAAAGCAATGTCTTTTGCGGCATTATCGATTGCCTGCATGGCAGAGGCACAGTTACGCATAACGGTGTAGCCTGGTGTCGCATCGCCACAACCTAAGCGTAGGGCAATTAAACGTCCAATATTAGGTTCGTCAGGACTAGGCATGGCACAGCCAATTACAACTTCATCTAAGTCTTCAGGTGAAAACGGTTGGCGAGCAAGAAGAGTTCTTCCTGCATTGACAGCTAGTTCTGAAGCGCTGAATAAACCAGGCTTGCCGCGAGCTTTTAAAAACGGCGTACGAGCGCCATCAATTACATATACAGGGCGATCGTTGTAGGCATTACGTTTTGACATGGTATTTCCTGAACTTAACGAAATTTAAAATAGGTTTTAAGTATCAGCTTCTTTTGAGGGCCGATGTTTAGGGGCGGGTTTTGCATTAAATCCAGCTATAACAAATGGAACCAATTGATGTACTTGTCGTTCGATCCATTCACTAGTAATGGATTCACCGGAGATTAAACCCAATAATTCGCTTTCAACAAAAGAATGCGACATGGCTCCAATAGTGAATTGCAGTCTTAGATTAATTACTTCAGGTGAAAGTTTTGGGAAGGTTTTTCCAAGTGCAAGCTGATAACGTTTAAGCACCTCGTGATAGCTTTCGGCAAATAATTTACGGAATTGCTTAGCGGCCTCAGAGTAGGTGCGACTGATTAGGCGCATAATATTAAGTGTTTGTTTGCCTTCACCGATGCTAATTTCTAGCATGGGTAGAACAAAGGCCTCAATGATTTCTTGAGCTGGGATGGCTTTTTTGCCGTATTCCTTTTCAAGTTTATTAAGATTTCGTAAACGAGCTTTATTTAAAGGCTCTAAGCGACGCTCATAAACCGCTTCAATGAGAGCATCTTTAGATCCAAAATGATAGTTTACAGCTGCGAGGTTAACTCTTGCCATTGCAGTTATGCTGCGCATTGAAGTTGCAGCAATGCCTGACTCAGCAAAAAGTTGTTCGGCAGTACTTAAGATTCTTTCACGAGTTGAATTAAGAATACGTTTCATCAATAGCCTCTAAGATTTGTTCAATCTATAATTTAAAACAGGTACTATTCATATCCATCTTTGTGGATAAAACTTAGGGCTTGCGTGAACAGGCTTGCAAAGCTGAATAGCGATTTGTTGAACGTCCAACCAGGCCTGCTACAGTGTTTCTACAAACCACTAGTATGCAATTTGATTAACCGTTTGAAACAATCGTTTAATAGTAAGTTGTGAAACCAGTTGGTGCAAGTTTTGAAGTATTATATTTCTTCTGTGCCTTGAAGTTTGGGATGAGATTTATAGTTATATTTATTTTAAATATAGACTTTATCTTATTGAATTTTAATTAAATTTACTAATAATTTTATGCGTTATTTTACAATCATTCGACATGCAAAATCGAGTTGGGCTGCTCAAGGATTAAACGACCATGACAGGCCACTAAATGACCGTGGACAACGTGATGCGCCACGCATGGCGACGTGGCTAGCTCGAACTTTATACAAACCCGATGCCTTAGTCGTTAGCTCAGCGACACGAGCTCAGGAAACAGCTAGTTACTTTCAAGAGCGCCTCAATATATCTGATAATAACTACATCATAGACTCGCGATTGTATCTGGCGGGAATGCAAGAGTGGATTCAAGTCCTTGAAGATGCATTAAGCCGAAAAAGTGATATGGCATTTTTCGCTCATAATCCAGGGGTTACCAATGTGATCAACTGGCTGGCCGATGAATCGATTTTTGATGCTCCAACTTGTGCCGTGGCAGTGATAGGAATTCCTGAGGATTGCGAGCGTATTGATTCAGGTATTGGTAAACTGATAGCTTACCAAACCCCAAAAAACTTAGACTAAATTAAAAGATAGCCTTATGCCTAGTATTAACTCTCTCAAGGCCTTCAATTTTCAAAAATGGATTGAAGAAAACCGTCACTTACTAAAGCCTCCAGTTGGTAATAAATGTATCTGGGAAGATGCCGATATGACGGTAATGGTGGTTGGCGGGCCAAATCAACGCACTGATTTTCATGATGACCCTATGGAAGAGTTTTTTTATATGCTTGAAGGCAATATGACTCTGAAAGTTATTCAAGAGAATGGCTTGCCAGCAAAAGACATTCCCATTAATGAGGGTGAAATTTTCTTTTTACCAGCGCATGTTAGACATTCACCTCAGCGTGAAGCCAATAGTGTGGGTCTAGTGGTAGAGCCTAAACGCTTAAAGGGTGAGAAAGATGCCTTTGAGTGGTATTGCCCACGTTGCCATTATTTGGTGTATCGAGTTGAGTTTATTCTTAAAAATATAGAGAAAGATTTGCCACCATTATTTAATGCCTTTTACGAGTCTGAAGAAAAACGCACATGTTTTGAATGTGGGCATTTACATCCGGGAAAGGAAGTGTCGAAGACTTTGGATGAAGAAGAGTAATTCTAAGACCCCGCGGTCAAGCAGCGGGGTGACGGTTTTTATTTTAAGCAAATTCTAAAAATATGATGACTCCTTAATTAAAAACCTGATTACACTTTTAATAATGTAAATTAATCCGTCATACCGCTAAATGTAAATTAATCCGTCATACCGGAAATATAAATAAAAACCGTCATACCGCTACTCGATAGCGGTATCTAAATAAGTTTAGAATATAAAATTGAAAAGACTTACAAAATGACAAACTCAAAACTCTCAAACTTCGTAAACAATATGCAAGCTCCAGCCACACTCGCTATGGCACAACAAGCCAGAGATGTAGCCGCTCAAGGGCATGACGTAATTAACCTTTCCATTGGTGAGCCAGACTTTGATACGCCTCAACATATTAAAGACGCATGCATAGCCGCAATTCAGGCAGGGCACACCTCATATACGCCAGTTCCTGGTCATGCAATATTACGTGAAGCCATTTGTGAAAAACTTCAACGCGAAAACGGTTTAACTTATACACCTAATCAAATAGTGGTTTCTACAGGTGCTAAACAAGCCATTGCTAATGTGGCTTTAGCATTATTACAAGAAGGTGATGAGGCTGTGTTGGCAACGCCATATTGGGTCTCTTATTTAACTATAGCTGAGATGACGGGTGCTAAAGCGGTTTCACTTGCTGCGGATATAAGTACGGGCTTTAAATTTACACCTAAACAACTAGAAGCCTGTTTGAATGATAAAAGCAAACTGTTAATTTTTTCATCACCGTGTAACCCAACAGGCGCTGTGTATTCAAATTCTGAATTGGAGGAACTGGCTGTAGTATTAAGAAAGTTTCCAAACTTGTATGTGATTTCGGATGAAATTTATGAACACATTAATTTCACTGACCAGCACGCTAGTTTGGCTGGTATTGAAGGTATGTACGAAAACACCATTACCATTAATGGGTTTTCTAAAGGCTATGCTATGACGGGCTGGAGAATAGGGTATTTAGCCGCTCCAGAATGGATCGCCAAAGCAACAGCAAAAATTCAAGGTCAATTTACCTCTGGCACGGTTAACTTTACACAGCACGCTGCTATAGCTGCTTTGAATGGTGATATGCAGCCAACGAAAGACATGACCGCCAGTTATCGTAAACGTCGGGACATGATGATTGATTTGCTTAAACCGCTTACCGATTTTCAATTTGCAATACCAGATGGGGCTTTTTACTTATTTCCAGATGTAAGCCGTTTATTTGGTAAAACTATACAAGGTGTTAAATTAAATTCAGCCGATGATGTGGTCGAATTTTTATTAGATAAGGCTCATATTGCCACGGTGTCTGGCACGGCTTTTGGTGATTCAAATTGTATTCGCTTGTCCATAGCAACTGAAGAGAGTCGTTTACGCCAAGCGGGCGAGCGTATGTTGAAATTGTTTAATGGATAGTCTCGACTATTCAGAATACTGGAACCCAATGGTTCCAGAGCTTTCGGTAAAAAACTTCTCTAAATCATTAGAGTTCTATACCAAAAAATTGGGTTTTTCAGTAAAGTACCAACGTGAAAACCCTAAATTCGCATACCTTTATTATCAAGCCGTGCAAATTATGCTTGAAGAAATTTCACCAGAAACATGGCAGACCTCAGAGCTAACGTTTCCTTTAGGTAGAGGTATTAATTTTCAAATAGAAATTACCGATATCGACAGACTCTACCAAAAATTAGTTGAGGCAGGGCATAGCTTCTTCAGAGATTTAAAAGAAACAAGCTATCAAGCGGATGCGCTCAAGATGACTCAAAAGGAATTTTTAATACAAGACCCTGATGGTTACCTGCTTAGATTTTGCGAAATTATTGATTAAACGGCTTTAAATTAAGTTAAATATCGTCTACAGCTGCGATTTTTGCTATTGATATGGTAAATTATCGTTTTATACAGCAAGTTGTTTGGAGAATTCAGAAATGCGTTGGGAAGGTAGAAGACAAAGTTCAAATGTAGAAGATCGTCGTGGAAGTAAGATGAAACGCGGAGCGGCAGTTGGTGGTGGCGGTATTGTTATGGCATTAGTTGCTATTTTTCTACTTGGACAAGATCCTGGTCAAGTTATGCAACAGATGCAACAACAACAAGCACAAGCACAGAGCCAAGCTCAAACGCAACAAAGTGGAGAATATCGCGGAAGTGCACAAGAAGAGCAACTTAAAGCGTTTGTATCTACTGTATTGGCTGAAACTGAAGACACTTGGAATGCAGTTTTCAAGCAAGCTGGCTATCAATACCAAGCCACAACATTAGTTTTATATACAGATGCCACACAAACCGCTTGTGGGGCAGGAAGTGCAGCGGCCGGACCTTTTTACTGCCCTGGTGATAATAAGGTTTATATAGACTTGAGTTTTGTTAATCAATTACAGAAAATGGGTGCAAAAGGCGAATTTGCTCTAGCTTATGTGCTTGCACATGAAGTAGGTCATCATATTCAAAACTTAACAGGTACAGCCACAAAGGTTCAGCAATATCGACAAAGCAATTCAAAAGTTAAAGGCAATGCCATACAAGTTAAGATGGAGCTACAAGCCGATTGTTACGCTGGTGTGTGGGCAAATCATACGCAAAAACGTACACAATCATTAGAGCGTGGTGACATTGAAGAAGCATTACAAGCCGCGGCTTCGGTAGGTGATGATACTATTATGAAAAATGCTGGCCAAAGAGTGGTTAAAGAAGCATTTACCCATGGTTCATCACAAGAACGTATGCAGTGGTTTGCACGTGGCATGGACTCAGGCGAAATAAATGCTTGTGATACTGGGATTTGATTAAGACTTTTCGCCTAAAAGAAAAATCGAAACCCCTGAAAGCCAACTGGCTTACAGGGGTTTTTTTATTATGAGTTGCTAATATAAATTAAAAACTTAAACTGCAAATCGTTCTGCTACTAGTTGTTCTTGAGCAGACTCATTGAAAATTGTTGTTTCTTGTGTAGTAATTGGTACATTCCCTCTGTATGAATTTATAAATTCTAAAATAGAGTCTTTAAAGAAATATCCTGCTGCGGCTATTAACAGTAGGGGAACTAATATTTTCAAGAACCCTAGGTTTCCAGTTTTAGTAATATCTTTAGCAACTTTTAATTCTGAAGATGTATCAATTGGACTTAGTGTTGCTTCTTTAACAATTTCTTTTTCAAGCGGTTTAGTTAATTTAGCCACTGCTAAGGCTTGTGACTCAAAAAGCTTAGTAAAGCTTGCAATATCCAATCCAGCCGATTTTTGTTTACCCAGTAATCCCAAGAGCATTGGATTAACTATACCTAGTAGTGAACCTACTGAAAATGGTTTAAGTCCTGAAACTTTAGCAATCCTTTGCATAATATTATCGGCATCATTACCAAATAGCTCAAGACTCTTATCTAAACCCTGACTTAAATAACTTACGGTTTGATTGCCCCCAGCTAAATGTTGTGGAAGTTTATCTAGTTTGCTGCCATCACCAAAAGAGTTGAATATTTCTTCGCCTTTTCCACTTGAGAATTTATCTCGGATGCTTAGGAGTAATTCACCTGAACTTGCCAAAATGCCTTTTTCTACGACATCAATATTTTCGCCAAGTAGTGCAGCGGTTTTTTCTAAAAGTGGGCCAGAAGCCTGATCTTTGAGTAAGTTTACTAGATCAATAGTCATGGTTTAGCCTTTGATTGTTTAATTTTATATTTTAAATTTAATTTTAATGGCGAATAATAACAGAGACTAGAAAAGTCCATTTGCTACTTTTTGATCTAGTTTTAATAGAAGGCTAACAAATTATAAGCACTTACAGAAATTTTAATGCTGCATGGCAGCAAAAATAGCGCAAAATTGGTATGACCGATTTTTTGAGAGTAAGACATTTTGCGTCTTTGTTGGTGGTAAAAATATTCTATCTTACTGATTTTAATATATTTATTCGTGATTGTCATTTAAGTGATAATTGTGGATTATCTAGACAATAGTCGTAAATTCTTTGTTGCATTAAACAAACGTTTTAAACTGCTTCACACGTATTCTCTCTCAATAATCTGAAAACAAGAGCACACAGTTGCATAAAATTTTCACTGGGTTTCAATTAAACCTATAGATTTTAGCTACTGTTAGATGGGCGAACAGCCTATTCTAAGCGCTTATGTTGAATAATTTTTTACACCTTTAAATGATAGGAAAATAATTAATGTCTACATATACCTCTGCAATTGAAGCAGTAAAAGCACTTAAAGCAAAGCACGGTTCAAGTTGGAACGCCATTAGCCCTGAGAGCGCTGCTCGCATGGTTGTACAAAATCGTTTTCGTACTGGCTTAGATATCGCTAAGTATACAGCCGCTATTATGCGTAAAGACATGGCAGAGTACGATGCTGATTCTTCTAAATACACGCAGTCGCTTGGGTGCTGGCATGGCTTTGTTGCTCAACAAAAAATGATTGCGGTTAAGAAGCATCACGGCACAACTAAAAAACGTTACCTCTATCTGTCGGGTTGGATGGTTGCCGCTTTACGATCTGAGTTTGGTCCTTTACCTGATCAATCGATGCATGAAAAAACTTCAGTTCCTGCTTTAATTGAAGAGTTATACACTTTCTTGCGTCAAGCGGATGCAACTGAATTAAATGATTTGTTCCGTGAGTTAGAAACGACTACAGCTGCTGGTGGTAATACATCAGACGTGCAAAAGCGTATAGATAATTTTGAAACCCATGTTGTGCCAGTTATTGCTGACATCGATGCCGGTTTCGGTAACGAAGAAGCGACTTACCTTTTAACTAAGAAAATGATTGAAGCGGGTGCTTGTGCAATTCAAATCGAAAACCAAGTATCTGACGCTAAACAATGTGGTCACCAAGCCGGTAAAGTTACGGTACCGCATGAAGATTTTATTGCGAAGATTAATGCTATACGTTATGCATTCTTAGAGCTTGGAGTCGATGAAGGTGTCATAGTTGCACGTACCGATTCTGAAGGCGCGAGCTTGACTCAGAAAGTACCTGTGTCGCAAGAGAAGGGTGATTTAGCTTCTCAATACATCGCGTTCATGGATACTGAAGAGGTATCGATTGATAAGGTTAAAGACGATACGGTTCTAATCAAACGAGACGGTAAATTACATCAACCAAAACGTTTACCAAATGGTTTATATGCATTCCGTGAAGAAACCAATATCGACCGAGTGGTTTTGGATAGTGTTACTAGTTTGCAAAATGGTGCAGATTTATTGTGGATTGAAACAGCAACTCCGCACGTTGGCCAAATTGCTGAGATGGTTAATCGTGTTAAAAAGCAAGTACCAAATGCTAAATTGGTTTACAACAACTCGCCTTCATTCAACTGGACCTTAAACTTCCGTCAACAAGCGTTTGATTTAATGACTGAAGCGGGCGAAGACGTATCTAAATATGAACGTGATGATTTAATGAATGCTAAATACGACGGAACTGGCTTATCTGATAAAGCAGATGCCATGATTCAATCTTTCCAAGTCGATGCAGCACGTGACGCTGGTGTATTCCATCACTTGATTACACTTCCTACTTATCACACAACGGCCTTACACATGAATGACCTTGCAGAAGGTTACTTTGGTGAGTTAGGTATGTTGGCCTATGTGAAAGGAGTGCAACGTCAAGAAATTCGTAAAGGCGTTGCTTGTGTTAAACATCAGGCAATGGCTGGTTCTAATCTTGGTGATGATCACAAAGAATTCTTTGCAGGTGAACAAGCATTGAAAGCTGGTGGTGGTAAGAACACGATGAATCAGTTTTGATTTAGTATTAAATAAATCAACTAAATAAAACCATCATCCCGCGTTTAACCGCGGGACCTATTAAATCCCACATCATGGATGTGGGATTTTTTTATACAAAATAATGGTTAATTATAAATGTTGACGTGGGCTTGTAGAATAATCAGATAAGGTGTAGAGTGATTTTAAGAGCTCACGTTATAGTTATTTTTTTAAGGTAGATCTTACAAAGATAAGAAAATCCTTGGATGTAATGTTTTCTCGTTTGATTTCATCCTTTGCTCCTGAAAATACACTTTGACACAAATGAGCCGAAAACGATAAAGGTGCGTTTAATAATTAACTCTATATAAAATATATCTATTTAGATTATATTTAGGGTAATTGATTATGCAATCACTAATGTTAAACAAAGAGATTACTAATTGCTAAATGATGTTGCTAAGGTTGGTTCGCGTAAAGAGTATTTGATAACTCAAGTACATCAATTGAGACAGTGGGCTTTGATTATTGGTTCTGTTTTTATCTTAGTTACCATTGTAATGGATTATTTCAGGTTTCCGCACGAACTCAGCAAAGTTACTCTGCCATTGCGCTTTATATTTTTGTTTGTTCCAGGCGTTTGGCTAACTGTTATATATTGGTATAAAGCTGAAAATGATCGCCGTGCATATCACGGGATTCTGTTTTATATAGTTATAGCTTTAGCCATCATTCATGCCTATATTTATTACGCTGCAAATATGCAGGGAATTTTTTTCCCTAAGACCGGTATTACAGTTATTCTCATTTATGCAGGATTGTTATTTGCACTGCCACTTAAACTCTCAATTCTAGCCTCTTTAATAATTGTATTTTTGGCAGGTGCTTCGTATTACTTCGTGGGTGAGGGAGTAAGTGTAATTTTAGTTCATGTTGTTTTTTATTTAATGATTTCAATTTGCTGCATTTTAATTAATTTTATATGTTTAACTATACTTACAAAAAATTATCGACTAATTAAACTTGTTCAAAACCAAGCCTATACAGACGTGCTAACTGGTTTATATAATCGCAGGTTTTTTTATAGTGACGCTTTAAAAAGAATAAAACAAGTTACGCGAGATAAAATAAATTACGCGCTTATTGCTATAGATCTAGATTTTTTTAAATTATTAAATGATGGTTTTGGGCATAAATTTGGAGATGAGGCCCTGGTTAAAGTTAGTGCTATTTTAACCTCTCATTGTCGTCGCCCATTTGATTTTGCAGCCCGTATGGGCGGAGATGAATTTTTCATCTTCTTTTATGGAGCTGATGAAAAACACATTGAAATGGTGTGTCAGAAAATATTGTCTGAGCTTGATGACCTTAAGATCAAATTAAGAAAAACTGCTCCAGCACAATATTTATCAGCATCGATAGGTGCGGTTATTGTTAAGCCAAATAGCCAAAATTTTCTCCCTTTAGATAATGTAGTTCAGATTGCAGATCAACTTCTTTATGAAGTAAAAGAAGCCGAAAAAAATAACTTTATAATAAAAATAATAGATAGTGAATAGGTAGATATTTAATTTAATATTTGAGTAAAAGTACAATATTTGAATTTCTTTACG
>RCMY010002070.1_pt1 | contig 18325 bp, 14 predicted proteins | sample 2041341 | NCBI WGS metagenome assembly RCMY01 (sample SAMN09708234, study PRJNA481090) | Marine sediment metagenome, whole genome shotgun sequencing project. | reverse complement strand
CTGCTGCTGGCGCCGCTCTGCGTCACCGACGATGCGGATACCGTCAATGCCAAAATGAATCTGGTGGCAAAATATATTGAAACCTTTACCGTCAAACGCTCGGTTAATTTCAAGACCTTTGGCGCCAGCAGTATTCGCTACACCATGTATACGCTGGTAAAAGAAATCAGAGGTATGGCTTACGCCGACCTTGCTGCCACGCTCAGCGCCCGGGTTGCCGAGATGGAACAAACCTGGAACGGTATGCAGCAGTTTCGCATGCACGGCCAGAACCGGGTGTTTATCAGATTTCTACTCGCCAGAATCACCGCGTATATCGAACAGCAAGCAGGGCAAAGCTCAGACTTTGCGAATTATCACGTCAAACAAAAGGGCAAAAAACCGTTTGAAGTAGAGCATGTGCTTGCCGACAAGTACGTTCGGCATCGTGATCAGTTCGACCAGGAATCGGCGTTTGCCGACTATCGCAATAGTATTGGCGCTTTGGTGCTACTGCCGCGCGGCACTAATCAATCGTATAGCGACAAAGAATATGCTGAAAAACTACCGCATTATTTGAAAGAGAATTTGCTTGCCAAGTCGCTGTGCGTAAACGCTTACGAAAACAATCCCAACTTCCGGAATATGGCAGAAGAACTAGCGCTGCCTTTTACGCCGCACAACGCGTTTGAGCAGGACGATATGCGCGCTCGCACTGTGTTGTACCAACAAATTTGCGAGCGTATATGGGCTTTTGATTCGCCCGGTACAATTGAAAATAGTGATTTGGCGGTTGTTGAGGGTGGCTAATGGGTGGCGGGCAGAAGCAAAGTTTGAGTGTAACTCGATTGCTGGAGTTCGCTCGGGGCTAACTTAATGAGATACGATGAATGAGTCGTAATTTTTCCGATTACATAGTGTACGTAGACGAAAGCGGTGACCACAGCCTCGCTTCTATCGACAAAGACTATCCGTATTTCGTATTAGCCTTTTGTGTGTTCCACAAGCAAAGCTATATAGACGGGGTAGTGCCACAGTTGCAGGCATTCAAGTTCGAGTTTTTTGGTCACGATATGGTTGTGCTGCATGAACATGAGGTTCGAAAGTCCAAACCGCCTTTCAATATCTTGCTTGATAAAGCGATTCGTGAACCTTTTATGCTTGGCTTATCCCAATTAGTTGACGGCGCACCATTTGAAATCATCGCTTCAGTTATCAATAAGAATGCTCACCTTGAGCGCTATGGCGAACGTGCTCACAGTCCCTACGATTTATCGCTGCTATTCTGCATGGAACGTTTGCAGCACTTGCTGGCGGCTAAGGGGCAGCTGAAGAATCAGACTCATATAGTGCTGGAGCGACGAGGTCGCAGAGAAGATGACGACCTGGAATTAGTTTTTCGTCGTTATTGTGACCAGAACAACTTTCCGTTTCTGCCCGTGTTTGCGCATAAACAGAACAATTCCGCAGGCCTGCAGTTGGCGGATTTGGTCGCACGGCCCATCGGCAGACACGTGATGAACTCTGGCCAGCCAAATCGCGCTTATGAAATATTGCGGAGAAAGCTGTACCAACGAAATGGCAATGCAGACGGATGGGGGTTGAAGGTATTTCCGAGGTGAGTGGCGGTATACGCCAGATAACAAAAGGCCCCAACGAATTCGCTGAGGCCAGTTGCCGACCGGGTATTCCCAATCCAGTGATTGTAGTATATGTACAAAAGCCTACCGAAGCAATGTGGAAATTCGCAAGCGGATTCAAACGCTTATAAAAACAGGCAGTTATATGGCGACTAAAACGGGCGAGCTTACATTCCAGAACGATATGATTAGCCAATTGTTGGCCAACGGCTGGCGGTTAGGCAAACCAGAAAACTACAACCGCGAACTGGCTCTTTACTCCGAAGATATATTGGGCTTTGTGCAAGACACCCAGGATGCACAGTGGCAAAAATTCTGCGCGCTATACCCCAACAACCCCGAGCAGAAGTTTTTAGAGCGCGTCGCTTCGCAACTCAACAAAGCCGACCCGAACGCCGCCAACAAAGAGATGCGCACCTTTGGCACGCTGGGCGTTTTACGCCACGAACTCCGCGACCGCGGTACGCGCTTTAGCTTGTGCCAGTTCAAACCCGAGCACGACTTAAACCCGGATACGCTGGCGCGCTACCAAAAGAACCGGCTACGCGTTGTGCCAGAGCTGGTATACAGCCCGTGGGCAAGCGCGGAACATCTTGCGCAAACGGGTGCCAAGTCACAAGCCTGGCGTATCGATCTGGTGCTCTTTATCAACGGCTTGCCGGTGGCGACGCTGGAGTTAAAATCGGAATTTAAGCAGGCTATTCACAAAGCGATTAAGCAATATAAAACTACTCGCTTTGCGGTAGACCCAGTCACCAAAAAGCCGGAGCCGTTGCTTACCTTTAAGCGCGGCGCACTGGTGCATTTTGCGGTCAGTCAGTATGAAGTGTATATGGCAACCCGGCTTGAAGGTAACAAAACTTTCTTCTTGCCGTTTAACAAAGGCACCAAAGAAGGCGGCGCCGGCAACGATGTGCCGGAAGATGCTAACCAATACGCTAGCGACTATTTGTGGAACGAGGTGTTACTGCCCGACAACCTGCTGAATATTCTCGCCCGTTTCGTGCATTTGCAGATTGAAGAGAAAGAGGATGCGCAGGGGCGAAAGTATAAGAAAGAAACCATGATCTTCCCTCGTTACCACCAGTGGGATGTAGTCAGTAAACTGGTAGAGGCAGCACGCAACGAAGGGCCGGGTCATAAATACCTGATTCAACACAGCGCGGGTTCGGGTAAATCCAATTCCATCGCCTGGGCTGCGCACCAGTTGTCATCGCTTTACGATGGCAGCGGCAACAAACAATTCAATTCGGTCATTATCGTTACCGACCGCACGGTGCTGGACGCGCAGCTGCAGGATACGATTTATCAATTCGAGCATGTAGACGGCGTGGTTGGCCGCATTAACAGAAATGAAGGCGACGGCTCCAAGTCGGAAAAACTAGCGGCGGCGCTGGATACATCGCAGCCGATTATTATCGTTACTATTCAGACTTTTCCATACGTATTGAAGGCGATAGAAAACAGCGTCAGCCTGAAGGAGCGCAACTACGCCATCATCGCCGACGAGGCGCACTCCTCGCAAACCGGCTCCACCGAGCGGCAGCTAAAAGAAGTGCTGATGATAGAGGGGCAAGGCGATGAAGAAGCCGAACTGACCGCCGACGATATTCTGGATGCCACCGTCGCCTCGCGTCGTGCTTCGAAAAACCTGAGCTATCTGGCCTTTACCGCCACGCCGAAAACTAAAACCCTGGAGCTGTTTGGCCGATTGCCAAACCCCGACGAACCGCCCTCAAAAACCAACAAGCCCGAGGCCTACCATGTGTACAGCATGCGCCAGGCCATTGAAGAAGGATTTATTCTGGATGTATTGAAAAACTACACCAACTATAAGGTGGCTTATAACCTGGCGCTGAAGATAGCAGCAACCGACCAGGAGGTGGAGAGCAAGAAAGCCAAGGTGCGGCTAAACCAATGGGTGCGGCTACATGACTATAACATCGCGCAGAAGGTGCAGGTGGTAGTTGAGCATTTCAAAACCAACGTCATGGGCTTGCTAGGTGGGCATGCAAAGGCAATGGTCGTTACCAGCTCCCGCAAGGAAGCCGTACGCTATAAACTGGGTTTCGATAAGTACATCGCCGCGAAGCAAGGCGAACCGGGTTATCAACACATACACGCCATGGTGGCTTTCTCGGGCGAGGTGGAGTTTAACGATAAAGATCCGAACGTTGAGGGGCTGCTCGGCGAAAAGTTTACCGAGGTCAATATGAACCCCAGGCTGAAAGGCCGTGAACTGCGCACAGCCTTCGACTCAAGTGACTATCAGTTGATGATTGTCGCCAATAAATTTCAAACCGGCTTCGACCAACCCAAGCTGTGCGCTATGTATGTAGACAAGAAACTGGGCGGCGTGGAGTGTGTGCAAACCCTGTCGCGGCTGAATCGCACGTATCCCGGCAAGGCAGAAACCGGCACCTTCGTGCTGGATTTCTTTAACGAGCCGGAGGAGATTCTTGAATCATTTCAGCCCTATTACCAAACCGCTGAACTGGCCAATGTTTCTGACCCCAATACCGTGTTCGACCTGTTTGACAAACTGCGCGCCGCCGGCATCTTCCAATGGCAGGAGGTAGAGCAATTCTGCGACGCTTTCTTCCAAAAGAGTAAAAGCAACGCCGCCATTGCCAATATCTGCAAGCCTGCGGTAGAGCGCTGGCAGCGGCGTTATTCATCGGCTGCGGCAGCTTATAAGCAAGCGCGGGAGATGTTCGAGCGCAGCAAGCAAACCGGTGACGCGGTATTGATCGCCAACACGGAGAATAGTTTAAAGGAATGCAAGCAGGAGAAAGACGGGCTGGAAGTGTTTAAAAAAGACCTGGGTACGTTTGTACGCTTCTATGAATTTATGTCGCAGATTGTCGACTACGACAATAAGGAGTTGGAAAAGCTCAGCCTGTACGCCAGAAACCTGCGGCCCATGCTACGCGAGGCCCTAGTCGAAGACGACGCTATCGATCTCAGCAACGTGGTACTAAGTCATTATCGCGTGTCGAAGATTCGCCAACAGGATTTGATGCTTAAAGAGGGTGCCGAGTACGCGCTTGAACCCGGCGAAGGCGCGGGTACGGCCAAACCGAAAGACATAAAAGAAGAATTTCTTTCGCACATCATCACTCGCCTGAACGAGCTTTTCATCACCGACCAACTGACAGAGAAAGATCTGGTGAACTATGCCTATACCATCCGCGATAAAGTCAGCGAGAACGCCCTGGTGATGCAGCAACTTGCCAACAACTCGGCGCAGCAGGCAATGCTGGGAGACTTCAGCAAGGCGGTGGATGACGCGGTGCTCGATAGCAACGAAGCGCATCAAAATCAGATGCTGCAGTTGTTATCTGACCCGGCGAAGGCCGAGGGGTTTGCGAAGTTGGTGTTTGAATTGTTGCAGCGTGGGGACGGGTAATTGACTCGAGTGTTTTATTTGTACTGACTAAAAATGCAGGCTAAAAAACCTATAAACCAGGTTATATTACCTACATCAAAGGTTTATTGATTTTGTCGCAGACAGGTGCCAATGCTAGAAGCTGTGTTAGGTTCAACCAGCGCTGAAAGAGTACTGCTCTTTCTTGCTGCCCGCGAACAGGGTTACGCGGCCGAGATAGCGCGAACATTCGAGACCGATTTAAGCCCAATTCAGAATCAGTTGGAACGGATGGAGCGCGACGGTTTACTGATAAACCGTAAAGTTGGGCAAACACGTCTGTATAGCTTTAATCCACGCTATGCATTTGCGGCCGAAGTTCTGGCGTTGATGCAGCGAGCGTTGCAGCTTTGTCCGGATGAGTTGCGTGAGACGCTTTTGTATGATCGGCGACGCCCTCGCAAAAAGAGTAAGCCGCTGTGACTATCATCGGTGAATTAGGCAGAACAGATTTGGCGGCTTTAGTTTGCAAACCACTCGCGGTCCAGGGAATCGATGTAGTTCTGACGGGCGGCTCTTGCGTTTCCATATATTCATCGGAGCGCTACGTTTCTTATGATTTAGATTTTGTTGACATTAGCTTGAAGTTCAACCGCAGGATAGGCGCTGCACTACAGGAGCTTGGGTTCCAGCGGTCGGCAGTGAGCAGCCGACGCTTTGCTCACCTCGATACCTCGCTGACCGTTCCTTAGTTGCCTAACCACGAGCGCAATTGGGCAAATACTTCAGGACTGTCAAGCAAGTCAATGTGGTTCATGTCGCACAACACTGCCTGTTGGTCTGCAGCAATGGCCAAACAAAAGTTGGGATCGGAATGCTGACCCAGCGCACTTTCGATGGGAACCAGGCCGTCGCCAACCAGCTTGTTCGCCAGCACACCAGCTTGCGTGGTGCGCGTTGCCGCCAACGCGTAATACTGAACACCCTCCGGCAATGCTACGGGTTGTCGCTGATCGCCACTGCGCTCAAATCTGTCGGTCGCATTCCAGTCTTCGTCAAGCAGGTTGCCATAGCGCAAGTCAGTAATGCCAGCGCTGCGAACCTTGCCGAGGCGACTGAATGGCGCGCTGTAGGGGCTGAAATCCAGTATCGTATCCAGCCAGTTGCCACCCCGCTCCAGCGGCGCGCCGTGATGCGGCGTTCCCAGGAAAACCAGTTTGCGCAACTGCCGCGGCCAGCCCTGGTTTGCCAGCCTGGCGTAATGCAGCGCGCTGCGCGCCACCAAGCCTCCCATGCTGTGCGCTACAATCGTCAGCTCCTCGACAGGCACGGGCCAGTGCGATAACAACGCCTCGATGTGGCTGGCCAACTCTTTGCCATTGTGCGAGATATGGCGGCCCGTGTTGTAATGGAGATGGATCTCCGTGTGGCCGAACTCCGCGCTCAACGCAACGCCGTGGCTATGGTCACCACGCAGCCACTGCAAATCATTCATACACAGGCCGTGAATAAACAGCAGGATTTTCCGGCTGGGTTGCGGCACGGTCATGGCGCACGCTTGCTGTTGCAACGCCACGCTTCGCCCTTCGATTCGAAAGCTCATTGGTATTGCCAACGGATTGTTGGATTTCTCGAGTCGATCGCCCACCACGCCGTTAAGCGCGGCGATAACGATTTCGCGCTCTCGCGATGAAACACGGTCGCTATTCAGCGTATTAAATGCGGGCAGCACGGCATCAATACCGTCGGCCAGCATAGTGGGCACCGCACGGACAGTGCGATAAACCAGCCCGGTGATACCGCCAGTGCGATTGTCATCGTGCCGATTAAACGGTGAAGCTCGGCGCGCGATGGTCGCATGCATGGCTTCAACCAGGTCGACCACACCGGTTACTGAATCAAGACCGAGTTTGGTGTAAGCCGGAATATCGGCGGCATTGACACGATTGCTAGTTTGCATTGCGCTGCCTGTAAGGTCGTTAAGCCCGCGGAGTGAGGTACCATTCTAACATGAAGCATGGCATGGCAACCGGTGGCGGTGTGTTGATAACGCAGCGTCGCATATAAGATGTGTTATTCCAGTGGTGCAGGCCCCTACCCGCGCAAAAATCGATCGGTGAGATTATGTTGCGCCCTTGGCGCGGATCGGTGAGATTATGTTGCGCCCTTGGCGCGATTGAGTTTGACAACCAGCTGTTGCGACGGCTTTTCGCTGTTGCGAATTACTTCGGTAAAAGATGAGCATAAATCCAAGCGCCCGCTGGAAACGTATACAAACTAATATTCAACCCAGCCAAAAATGCGCTGCGTTATTCGCGCCGGGTACGAGCTTTGCTTTTACTATCTTCCCAACAGGACTTTTCGAACTCAATGACCAGCAGTAAATTTGCCAAACTTTCGCGTGCAGGCGCCGTGGTGCTTTTAGGCTTAACTATCAGCGCCTGCACGACAATGGGACTTAAAGTCGTCAATACGCCGACTTACCTCGGTAATAAACATAGCCTGCAAAAAAACCTGCGCTATGGCGGCGCGAAGCATCAGAAGCTGGACCTATACGTTCCCGATGAGGAGAACGAGAACAACGAAACTCTAATCGTGTTTTTGTATGGCGGCGGCTGGACGGGAGGTGCGAAAGGACAATACGACTTTGCGGCGGATGCGTTTACATCAAAGGGCTATATGGTCGCTATTCCTGACTATATTAAGTATCCGGCTGGCCGCTTTCCTACTTTTGTAGAAGATGTTGCGCTGGTGATTGCCTGGTTAAAAGAGAACATAAACAGTTACGGCAAAATTGATGACTTTGTGCTGATGGGCCATTCAGCGGGTGCGCATATCGGCGGTTTGCTGATTACCGACAAGCGCTATTTAGCGGCGCATGATCTACAACCACAGCTGTTTAGCCGCTTCGTTGGCATGGCCGGCCCTTATGGCTTTACGCCCAGGAAAAGGAAGTATCAGAAAATATTTAATGAAATGGACAACTACGCACCCATGCAGCCACTGCATTTTGTTACCGGCGATGAGCCGAAAATGCTGTTACTACACGGCAAAGACGATAGCACCGTGGAGTTAAAAAATACGCGGCTGTTTGCGGCTAAGGTCAACGGCATGGGAGGCAGCGCAGTTGCCAAATACTATGAAGGGTTGGGTCACATCGGCACGGTGCTTGCGCTGTCACGTATTTATGCTGTTAACAACACGACCAAAAACGATATTCTGCAGTTTCTGCAGGAGCATTAAGTAATGCGTCTCCACTGTGAGCTCATATTTCTATCCTGCGTGAAACAATTAATTACCTAAACCCATACCCTAAATCTTCAATGTCGGTAACCAGCCCATTTACGAAACGAACCAAAACCATAAAGCGATGAGGGCCGAAGTTGTAAGTCCATTCTTCCACCACAACTTCTTCGTAGCTGCGATCGTTATATAGCAATTCTTGCTGGCTGTTGTCGTTCGGATTTGTTCGGCCCTGCCGCCGCGGAATGCCGGCGCGAACGACTGTTCGCTCTTGCTTCTCGGTAGGTTCGCCGCAGTATTTGCGTATCTCTATCTGGCGCATGCCTTCGCTCATCACTTTACGATCACAGCGTAAAGCGGTAGCCGGATAGGCCACCATGATTCCCACAGAGAAAAAAATTGCAAGACGTAGTGTGTTAATGCTGCTCATCCGCGCTCCACCTCATATACGGTCTTGTTACTTTTACAGTCGGGCAATTCCAAAATTGGGTCATCGCTATTAGTTGCGTGCGACCTCTGCGTGACCTGAAGCGTGCAGCTGCAAGGCACAAGCAATTAATAAAGATGCCGTAAGTATGTTTTTGCTTGTCTGAACTACAACTGAATCGCGAATTGTAGTTTGCTATATGGCATGCTTCAGCTTGTGGTACGCTTGCCTTTGAGGCAGCGATACCGCTTAGCAGAATAGGTTAATCAAGCGTACCATGACGAAAATAATCATTATAGTAGCGGCTGTTGCGTTAGCAATCTTCGTCTATCAACGATCAACTAGCAATAAAACAGCAGGAGCAGAAAATATGCAGCAAGGTGAAGAATTTTTGGCGCAAAACAAATCAGCAGAGGGCGTCAATACCACCGCCTCTGGTTTGCAATATAAAGTGCTGCAAAAGGGCACGGGTACCAACAACCCCGGCCCGAACGACAAGGTTAAAGTGCATTATCACGGCACACTTATCGACGGCACAGTGTTCGACAGCTCGGTAGACCGCGGCGAACCGATAGAATTTGGCCTCAATCAGGTGATCGCCGGTTGGACCGAAGGCGTGCAGCTGATGGTAGTAGGCGAAAAAACGCGTTTATTTGTACCCAGCGAATTAGCCTACGGCAACCGCGGAGCAGGATCTATCGGACCCAACTCAACTTTAATTTTCGATGTGGAACTGCTAGGCATCAACGAATAGTCACGGAGGGGCAGCGCATGACTGACAAAATCAAGGTAAAAAAACCGCTGGTTATCTTGCATGGCGACGAGATGGCACAGGTGGCGTTTGAGCGCATTCTCGACCAGTTTGTAACCAGCAAGCTGGATATCTCACTGATCGAAATCGATCTATCAGCCGAGCATCGCCTGCTCACGAATGGCAACGCAGTGCGCGAAGCCATCAGCGCACTAAAAGCATACGGCGTGGGCATCAAAAATGCCGGCATGACGGTGAACCGGGATCAGTTGGACGAACTCCTTACCAAACACCCGCAGATAAAAGAAGCCGAGCTGGACAAGCTGGCGACCAAGTCACCCAATGGAGCTATCCGCAAGGGTATCAGCGGCAACATCACGCGCGAGGATATTCAGTTTAATAATATCGAAGTGTCCACGCCGGAGTGGATCGCGCGCGATATCGTCGTCGACACGATGGACTCCGGCGGTAACCTCGACAGTCACAACGAACTTTCCAAGGCGACCGGCATTGCCAAGCTTGTTTTCGTTGGCAGCAGTGGTGACCCCGTTGAGTTGCATCGCCGCAAGATAAATAAAGGCGACCCGTGGCTGTTGGCGACCAATGACCTGCGCAAAGTGGAAGCCTGGGCGCGCGGCTTCTTCAATCGCGCGCTGGATGAGAACAGGGATGTCTATCTCGGTTTAAAAGATACGGTAATTCCTGGCTATGATGGCGTTATGCGGGAGGCTATTGAGAATATTTTTGAGCAAGAGTTCAAGGATCAGTTCAGCCAGCAGGGTCTTGCATATCACTACGAGCTTATCGATGCGCAAGCCGCGCGCATTATCGCCAACCCGCCTGAGCGTGCGCTTTGGGGTGTGCCGGACAACACCACCGGACGCAAGTTGTTCAAGCTGGTGAACTCGTTAAAAAAATACGGCATTCCCATGCGCAAAACCCATATCTCCATCTCCCGCATGAGTGCCGGTGGCGGCGACCAGTATGGCAGCTTTAATATGCCCGCGGCGGAGGACGGCATTATCAAAGTGGTGCTCGACGGTGACGAAAAGCATGCCCGCGATGTGAAGAAGAACGACCCTATTCTGTTTATGTCGAACGACCAGGCAGCAATCAAAGATTGGATTATGCAGGTCTTCCGCGACGCCTCCCTCAAAGGCAAGGAAGTGTATTTCGGGCTGAAGCGAGAGTACATGGATTACGACGACGTATTCAGCACCGTCATTAAAGACGTGCGTGAAGAGTTGGCGATTGACCAGACCGCGCCGCCCTCCTTCATGATAATGCGCCCCTCCAGACAGCTAATCAAGATGATTACTGACCCGCCACGCAACGCCCTGTACCCCGCGCAAAATCTGGACGGCGATATTTTCTCTGATATCTCTGCTGCGCTAGGTGGCAGTCTCGCGACCGCCAGCTCAATTATCGAGAGTAAAGACGGCACCATGTTGTTTGAAGCACCGCATGGAACGGCGCACGACCTTTACCTGAAATACATTGAGACTGAAGGCAAGGAGGCGTACTTCAACTCCTCTGCCCTGCTTTACGCAGTAGCGAATGCGTTAGAGACGCTGGCCAAACGCGAAGGCAATACCGAACTGGGCCACTACTCGGATAATTTAAAGCGTGCGTTAATCGAGACCGTCGGCCAGGGCGTCATTACCGGTGACCTAAAAGGTAAGACCGATGACCCTGCCAATGAAACTGTAGTGGATATGGCGGGGTTTCTGGATGCGGTAGAGCGGAACCTCTAACCGCAGCCAGCGTAGCGCTGACTAACTACCGCCACCGTCATTTTCTCTGCCGGGCGTCGCGCTGGCGGCTCGCTGCTCGGCCCTGGTTCCCAGCCTGGCGATAATATCTCTGGCGTGGTCAGTCACAACACGATCTTTATGGCTCCAGATGAGCACCGAGCGCACCGCCCTGGCGGCATCTCTTTTTCGGTCTGCGGCGGCAAAGGCTTCAGCAAGAATCAGGCGTATATCAAGCGCCGAAGGCAGGCGCTGCTGCGCCTCTTGCAATAGCTCAATTGCTTCGCTGTAGCCACCCTGCATTAAAAAACTCTGGCCGTGCATGGCGTAGATTTCCGCTATTGAAGCGTCGAGTTCGCGCGCTTTGATATAGTAACTCTGCGCGCGTGTGAGAAAATCTTTGCGCTCAGCTTGATCATGGGTTTTGATAGCCCGGTAATGCCAATATTCTCCCAAGTCTAATTGACTGTAAGGATTGTCTGGCGCCAGTGCAACTGCTTGCTCAAAGCGTGGTTCGGCGGCGGCGAAATCGTTGCGATATTTCAGCACATCGCCCAAGCCAGCCTCGGCGCGCGCTCGCGTTTTTTCACTTGAGAGGGCAATATTAAACCAATAATCGGCCCTATCCAGCTCGGCGTTGCAGAGCGCGATCTGGCCGAGGCCAAGCGCTGATTGTGCGCGGCTAAGTTTACCTACATCCGCTTCGAACACCGGCAGTAAGCTGTCAATCTTGAAACCAAAAGCGTCATATCTGCCGCGCTTGAGATGGCGTTTGACCTCACTGTTCAGGCGACCGGTGTTTACCCCAAAAGCCTGCTCGAATGCTGCGACTTCTTCCTCGCCCAAATCAACTAACTCAAGATAGCGCTGCATGTCGGTGGCGAAGGGGGTTTTACGGTCGGACCGATTCAGAAGATAGTGAACCAGCGCCCAGGCTTCGGCTTGGAACATCGCTCTCTCTTGTTCGTTCCATTTGTCATAGTAGTCGGTGGCGGTGAGAATATCTTGCAGTGGGATCCAGTCTGCCTGGCGTATGACTTCTTCTCTGTGCTTTTTCACCAAGCCTATTTCAAACACGTTACGACGCACACGGATGGCGCTGAGATGCTCTGCAAAACCTTCATTAAGCCATTTTGGATGCAGTAGATTGTCGCCGTTGCTGGCAAGAAAATGGACGTAATCATGCAGGATGGAGTTAGTTCGCTGCAGCGAATCTACATCACGAACTATAATGGTATTGTTACGCAAACCGCGCTTGAAGATGCCCGACTCGGTTTGTTCGATGCCCAGCTGGGTGATATCCCCTTCGGCGCCTATTACGTAGACTGCGGTTTGAATTAGCTCGGCAGAATGCTGCGGGTTAGTAACAACAGTAACCGCCGCCCTGAACATCTCCAACTGGCGCGTCAACTCCAGCGTGTCTTTCTTATTCAGCACACTACGCACATTGAAATTGGCCGTGCGCACTTCTATCCAGTCGCGGTCTTCCAGCTCTTGTGCACACACGGTTACCGCGCCAAGCGCTAGCAGCAAAATCAACAGCAATGTAAGGTCGCGGTAGTACCCATAATAAGGCTCATTCCAAAACAGGTAGACGAACGCCTTTGCGCGCAAACATCCTACCCTTAGTAAAGCCTTAATGTTGGTAACTTATCTCAATTGTGAAGTAGCGCCCTAGCGCACGATATTACAAGCCGTGGTGCAGAAAGCGTGCTTGTTTCGGTTGGCAGAAAACCCTCGTTACTATAACGTACTATTTATTTCTGATGAGTTGGGCAAGAATTTCCTTCGCTCGTTTGATGGCAGCACTATCGTGACTCCACGCGCTAATGGCACGCGCCGCATCAATCGCCTGCTGGTTACGGCCGGCACCGGCATAGGCCTCAGCGAGAATTAGCCGAATGTCGAGGTTGGCAGGCAGTAGGCGACCGGCCTCTTCCAGCATTTCAATACCTCTGTCAAAATTGCCTTGCAGTAAATAGGTCTGCCCATACATGGCATATATTTCGGCAGCCGAGTCGTTTAGCTTCCAGGCTTCAAAGTATTGCTTGCGAGCGCTGTCGAGAAACTTTTTGCCTTCGACCTGCTGTTTTGTATTCATGGCGCGGTAATGCCAATACTCGGCAAAGTCGAGCTGCACGTATAAATCGTTTGGCGCCAGCGCCAGCGCCAGCTCAAAGTGCGGTAGCGCGCGCTCGAAGTCACCACGAAACTTTGCGACATCGCCCAGCCCCGTTTCTGCCCGCGGCCGCGTTTGCTGCTGTCCCGTCGCCCGCTTGAACCAGTGCTCTGCGGAGTCGAGTTCGTCACTCTCAAGCGCAACTCTCGCCAAGCCCAGTGATATTTGCTCCACCGTAAGTTTTACGACGCTGGCTTTAAAATTTGGAATTAACGTGTTGGCTTCGAAGGTCAAAAATTGATAATCGCCAGCGCTAACATAGCGCCTTAGCTTAGCGTCGAGCTGGCGCGGTGTCATTCCAAAGGCCGCGTCGAACGCTGCGCCAATACTACCGCCGGACGTAATCACTTCGACATAGCGCGTCATGGCTGCGGAAAGCGTGTGGATCTGCTCAGGCCGGTTGTACAGATAGTGAACCAGCGCCCATGCCTGAGCGCGAAACGCGGCCTTGCTCTCGGCGGTCCAGCTATCGTAAAGCTGCTCGGCGACAATGATTTTGTCGATCGGAATCCAGCTCGCGTCGCGCAAGTATTCGCGCCGCTGTTTGCTTGCCACGCCAATATCGAACAAGTCGCGATGCCCACGTATGCCGCTGAGATACTCTGCCAACCCTTCTATATACCACTTCGGATAATGCTTCCCGCTTTGGTCGCCAGCCAGCAAGTGAACGTAGTTGTGCAGTATGTCGGGCGCTTGCTCTATGTCGTCGGTATCGCGAATAAGGATGGTGTTATTGCGCAAACCCGCGATGAACACACCCGGACTCTGCTGGTCTATGCCAAAGTGCTCGAACTCCCGCCCTCGACGCAGCGCATAGACCTCGGTTGGAATTGCGGCAGCACGAGTGTTGACGCCAGTGACGATAGCCACGGCCGCGCGAAACATTTCAAATCGTCGCGCCAGTTCGATCGTTTTCTTTTCGCCTAACAGGCTGCGCACGTTAAAATTAGCCGTGCGTACCTCAATCCAGCTGCGGTCTTCGAGTGCTTTGCTGAAAACAGGTGAAGAGCCGACGGCTAGCGTCACGATCGCGACAAGCGCGTACAAGCGGGTGTAACTGACCATAGAGTATCAAGCGGGCACTGCTGCCTCGGGCTCGGACGTGCGTTTGCTGTTATTGCTTTATTTTAGCTCAATTACGGCCTGGTGTAGTGTTTCGAATAATGCGTACATACGCTTTGCTGGAAACACTATATTAGCTATTTGCTTTCTGTTTTTGCAGCTCGGCTCTAACGACTGCCAGCAGTGGCTCTGTGTCGGGACGTACGCCACCCCAGATGGCAAAAGATTCTGCTGCCTGTTCAACTAGCATGCCTAAACCATCTGCCACTTCGCGTGCGCCGTTTTGTCTGGCCCAGGCATTAAAAGGTGTGGTTGTTGCAGCGTAAAGCATGTCGTAGGCGCAGGCGTCGTTGCTTAGAATATGATCTGGCAGCGCGGGTAAATCGCCGTGCAGGCTCGCTGCCGTCGCGTTAATCAGCAGATCGAACTGCTGGCCCTCTAATGCGCTGAAGCTATTAGCTGTGACTGGTCCCAGGTCGCTGAATTCACGCGCCAGCGCATCGGCTGTGGCGGGCGTGCGATTAACAATGGTCACTGCTTTAGGTTCGGCCTCTAACAGTGGCTGTAATACACCGCGCGCAGCACCACCGGCCCCGATCAGTAGTAAGCGCTTACCTCGTATGGGCCAGCCGAGGTTGCTATGAATGTCTCTTAGCAACCCGATACCGTCAGTATTCGCACCAAGCACTTGGCCATTGGCCTGCATAGCCAGCGTGTTGACTGCGCCGGCACGTTCAGCGTGGGGGCTACGGTGATCGGCGAAGTGCCAGGCATCTTGCTTGAAGGGCACGGTAATATTCAGACCTTTTCCGCCGTTGCTGAAGAAAATCTGTGCAGCATGAGCGAAACCCTCAGGCACCACCAGCTGGGCGGTATATTCCACAGCCTCACCCGTTTGCGCGGCGAACCAACGATGAATAAACGGCGATTTGCTATGCGCGACGGGATTACCGAAAACGGCGTACTGATCCATTAAATTTACACCGACTCGGCCCAGTCACGGGCATGCAGGTAGTCTTTATACAGTTTTTCCTCAGCGCTGCCGACAGGCGGCTGCCAGTCGTAGTCCCACCGCACCAATGGCGGCAACGACATCAATATTGACTCGATGCGGCCGTCGCTTTGTAAGCCAAACAAGGTGCCTCTGTCGTAGACCAGATTAAACTCAACATAACGCCCACGTCGATACAACTGAAAGCGGCGTTCGGCTTCGCCAAAACTGGTGGATTGACGGCGCTGCACAATAGGCAGATAAGCCTCAAGAAAGCTGTCGCCAACCGAGCAGATAAACGCAAAGGTTTGCTCAAAGCCCTGCTTATTGAGGTCGTCAAAAAACAAACCGCCTATGCCGCGCGGCTCTTTGCGGTGTTTGATATAGAAATATTCATCGCACCAGTGTTTGTAGGCTGGATAGATTTCGGTGCCAAACGGCTCGCACGCTGCTTTGGCGGTTTGGTGCCAGTGTATGCAATCTTCGTCGAAGCCATAGTATGGCGTTAAATCATATCCGCCACCGAACCACCAAATGGGTGCAGCATTAGGGGCTTCAGCGACGAAGAACCGCAGGTTTGCGTGCGTGGTTGGTACGTAAGGATTTTGCGGGTGAATCACCAGCGACACGCCCAGCGCTTCGAAACCGCGACCAGCCAGTTGAGGATTGCGCGCACTGGCGCTGGGTGGCAAAGTACTGCCATAAATGTGCGAGAAATTAACCCCGGCTTTCTCGAAGACGGCGCCGTCGGTTAGCACGCGTGATTCACCGCCACCGCCTTCGGCACGCTGCCACACGTCGGCTATAAATTCTGCCTTACCATCTGCCGTCGTCAGCGCCGCGCATATACTGTTTTGCAGGTTTTGCAGATAGGCTTTAATGTCATTTTTATCGATAGTGTCCCGGATCATTTAAGCCGCTCGAATTATCTCGCCGGTTAGTAAGTCGCGAATTTCGCTAGGTCGCTGTGCTGCACCGACTTTGCCCGGTGCGTAAGCATCAACAGCGTCACCGAAGTAGCGGCGCGCTGCGAAACGATTGCGTGCTGGCTGCAAACCATCGGGGTTAGCCGAGGTCGACACCAGCGGTCCACCGAAAAAATTGCATAGCGCCTGCACGCCGGAGTGAGCACTCACTCGCAGTCCAACACTTGAATGTTTGCCGCGGATGCCTTTACCAACGCTGCCCGAATGCGGCACCAGCCAGGTTGTTGGCCCCGGCCAGCTGGACGCCAACTGCTGGCGTTGTGCGCTGCTGAGCTCGCCTAGATAGGGTTCTAATTGCGCCATCGACGCGGCTACCAGAATTAAACCCTTACGCCAGTCGCGCCGCTTGATCTGCAGCAGGCGCAGCACGGCCTGCGCATTGTCGGGGTCGCAACCCAGCCCCCACACCGCCTCGGTCGGGTAGGCGATAATACCGCCGGAGGCTACTACATCAGCGCAGTGGCGTAGCCTGAAACTCATGTGTTAGCGCTTCAATTGCTGCTGCAGCGCGGCGTCCTTTTGTTCTACTGCGGCTACGTTAGCCTCACGCTCCTGTTGCACTCGCGCCGCCAGATCGGCATCTTGCAGGGCCAAAATCTGGGCCGCCAAATGGGCTGCATTTTTTGCACCCGGCTTACCGGTTGCGACAGTAGCCACCGGAATGCCAGGCGGCATTTGTACGGTAGACAGCAGTGAGTCCAGCCCCATCATAGTGGCTTCCAGCGGTACGCCTATTACCGGTTTGGCGGTGTGGGCGGCTACCGCGCCGGCCAGGTGAGCGGCCATGCCGGCAGCAGCAATAAACACACGGCAGCCGCGCTGCTCTGCATCCAGCACATAGGCGCGGGTTTGTTCAGGCGTGCGGTGCGCCGAGGTGATTTTTGCTTCAAACGGAATGGCGAATTTGGTCAATACGGTGAGGCAAGATTCCATGACGGGTAAATCCGAATCGGAACCCATTAACACGGCAACAAAAGGGGTAGTCATTATACTATTTCTCTAGGTGAAAAGGCTCTAAACAGCAATTCGCGCAACTTAGCGCAGTTGAACGCGGCGCGCAAGCTGGGTCGCGCACCTTGAAGGGCGACTAGAGTAAGTTTGAAGACTACTACCGCAGCCGACTAAAACCGCCTGGGCATTCCGCTATCAATCCAAGCAGTTCAAGTTGCATTAAGGTAGCCAATACGGCAGCCACCGGCAGACCGCTGCGAGCGATAATTTTGTCTGTGCCGGTCGGTTCAAAACCCACCGCTGCCAGAATCTGTTGAGCGGTTTCCTGGCCTTGCAGCGGATTCGCAGCAGTCACCGTGGGTTGCTGTGCTGCTGTATTAACTGCCATAGCAGGCAACTCGGTCAACACATCGGCGGTGGTTTCGACCAGTTTCGCGCCCTGTTGAATTAGCGCATTGCAGCCTTTGCTTACCGGGCTATTGATTGAGCCGGGAATGGCAAACACTTCACGGTTTTGCTCCAGCGCGTAGCGTGCGGTGATCAGTGAACCACTGCGCAGCGCGGCTTCTACCACTAATACACCGAGGCTAAGGCCGCTGATTATACGATTGCGTTGCGGAAAGTGTTTCGCATTGGGTGGCGTGCCTAGTGGAAATTCGCTGACAATCGCACCGTGATCTGCTATCTGCTGCGCCAATGCGGCATGCCGACGCGGGTACACGCTGTCGAGGCCGGTACCAACGACTGCAATCGTGGGGCTGCCGGCCTGCAGAGCACCTTGATGGCAAGCTGCGTCTATCCCCAGCGCCAGGCCGCTGGTCACAATCAGACCGGCACGACTTAGTTCGCTGCCAAACTGGCGCGCCGTTTCCAGGCCTGCCGGGCTGGCATGGCGGCTACCAACCATAGCAATTTGCGTGCGCGACAGCAGCGCGACCGAGCCGTTGACATAGAGTAAGGGTGGTGGTGCCGGCGCTTCCCGCAGTAGCGGCGGGGAA
>RCMY010002069.1_pt1 | contig 18328 bp, 15 predicted proteins | sample 2041341 | NCBI WGS metagenome assembly RCMY01 (sample SAMN09708234, study PRJNA481090) | Marine sediment metagenome, whole genome shotgun sequencing project. | reverse complement strand
TTTGGCGTCTATCTGCACGGTGCCAACGGTTCGATCGTGCGGGACAATGTCATCACCGGGCGCAAGGACCTGCGGTTGGCGGAGGCCGGCAACGGTGTCTCCCTCTGGAATGCGCCCGACGCCGAGGTGATCGGCAACACAATCAGTCATGGCCGTGACGGCATTTTCGTCAAGGTCAGCAAGCACAACAACTTCGAGAACAACACGTTTTCGGATCTTCGTTTCGCGATCCATTACATGTACACCAACGACAGCCGGATCGTCGGCAACCGGTCGCGCGGCAACCATGTCGGCTGGGCGATCATGTATTCCAAAGGCCTGGAGATCCGCGACAACGTGTCTGACAACGACCGTGATCACGGGCTGATGCTGAACTCCACCAACGACTCCAAGGTGGTCGGCAATATCGTTCGCGGTGGTGGCGAGAAATGCGTGTTTGTCTATAACGCCAACCGCAACAGCATTGTGGAGAACTGGTTTGAAGGTTGCCCCATCGGTATTCACTTCACTGCCGGATCGGAGGGCAACCTCATGAGTGGGAATGCGTTTGTCGCCAACCGGATGCAGGTCAAGTACGTGGGGACGCGCTATGTGGACTGGGCATCGGAAGGTCGCGGCAACTACTGGAGCGACAATCCGGCATACGATCTGGATGGAGACGGCATCGCCGACCGCCCGTATCGCCCCAACGATGTGATGGACGAGATTCTGTGGACGCTGCCGCAGGCGAAGGTGCTGGTCAGCAGCCCGGCCGTGCAGATGGTGCGCTGGGCACAGGCGCATTTCCCGGCGCTTTATCCGGGCGGTGTGGTCGACAGTGCGCCGCTGATGCGGCCCCCGCGCATGTCGCAGCAGAGTGCACCATGAGCGCGATTGCCGAGTGGAGCGGGGTGACCCGCCGCTATCAGAACGTGGTCGCGGTGCAGGATGTCACGCTGGCCCTGCATCCGGGCGAAGCGACCGCGCTGGTTGGGCACAATGGCGCGGGCAAAACCACCTTGATCAAACTGCTCCTTGGGCTTATCCGGCCTGACGAAGGCAGCGTAAGGGTCTCGGGAGTGGATCCTGCCGGCGCGCAGGGCGCCGAAGCACGTCGCACGCTCGGGTTTCTGCCCGAGAACGTCGCGTTCCACGGCGCGATGACGGGCAAGGAGCTGATGACGTTCTATGCGGGATTGAAGCGCCATTCGCCGCGGCGCAATGCCGAGTTACTGCAACTGGTGGGTATTGCCGATGCTGCCGGGCGCCGCGTGTCGACCTACTCCAAAGGAATGCGCCAGCGCCTCGGGATCGCCCAGGCGTTGATCGGTGAGCCGAGATTGCTGCTGTTTGACGAGCCGACCAGTGGGCTGGATCCCGCATCCAGGATCGATGTGTTCAACACGATCGATATGTTGCGAGGCAGCGGCGCCACGGTGCTGGTCAGTACCCACGCGCTGGCCGAGGTCGAGAACCGGGTCGACCGCGTGGCGGTGATGCATCGGGGCTCCCTCCTGGCGGCGGGCACGCTTCACGAATTGCGCAAGGGCGCGGTGCCAGACGTCGGGCTTCGGCTGCGCGTGCGGGATTGCGGCACCGATCAGATGGTCGCAAAGCTGCCACCCGGAATCGTGTGCACCGAGCGTGCCGAGGACACGCTGATGCTGCAGGTACCCGCTGCAGAAAAAATGGCGACGTTGCGGGCGCTTTCCGCCATGGGCGAGGTGGTCGAGGACATCGAGACCACCACGCCGGGGTTGGAGGATCTGTACCGCCGTCTGGTCCAGCAGGAGGCAAGCGCGCCATGAACGTGCTCAGAATCGCTGCGCAGGAGATACGCGTGGGAATGCGCAATCGCTGGGTCGTCGCGACCACTTTGCTGCTGGCTGCTCTCGCCTTGTCGCTGGTGTTGCTGGGCAGCGCGCCCACCGGAGTCGTCAAAGCCGATCCGCTGGCGATCGTTGTCGTCAGCCTTGCAAGTCTCACGATCTTCCTGGTGCCCCTGATCGCGCTGCTGCTGTCCTTCGACGCGATTGTCGGCGAGCAGGAGCGCGGCACACTGATCCTGCTCCTGTCCTATCCGGTGGCACGCTGGCAAGTCGTCGTCGGCAAGGCCCTGGGCCACATCTGCATCCTCGCTATCGCGACGCTCATCGGCTACGGCGCGGCGGCAGGGGCGCTGTCGCTGAGCAGTGAGATAGGTGCGCCCGCGTGGGGAGCCTTCGTTGCAATGGTCGTCACGTCGATCATGCTGGGTGCCGCATTCGTGTCCATGGGCGTGCTGGCGAGCGCGATCGTACGGGAGCGCGCGACGGCTGCTGGTCTGGCCGTCGGGATCTGGCTTTTTTTCGTGTTGCTGTACGACACGGCGTTGCTGGGTATTCTGGTGGCAGACCAGGGCAAGCACGTGACGCAGAACGTGTTGGATGTGGTCCTGCTGCTGAACCCGGCGGACGTGTACCGGATCTTCAATATGACCGCGAGCGACAGCGTTGCGATTTACAGCGGTCTGGCTGGCCCCGGCAACGCGGTGTCGCTTTCGCCCGCCGTTCTTTTCGCCGTACTTGCCGCATGGGTCGTGGCGCCACTGGCACTGGCCGTGTTCGCATTCAGGAGGAAATCGGTATGAGGGTCGGTCGTTTGACATGGGCTTCTATGGGCTTGGCGATGCTGATGCTGGCAGCCTGCGACAAGGCGGCTCCGCCTGCGCCGCCTCCATCGCCTGCCGAGGTCTCCGGCGATGCGACCGGTCACTACTGCGGGATGCTGCTGGCTGACCACGAAGGTCCGAAGGGGCAGATTCACCTGGCCAGCCGCGATGGTCCCATCTGGTTTTCATCGGTGCGTGACACCATTGCCTTCCTCCGTCTGCCCGAAGAGGCCAAGGATGTCGTTGGGGTCTACGTCAACGATATGGGCAAGGCCCAGCAATGGGACCAGCCTGAAGCGGGTACCTGGGTCGATGCCCGTGAAGCGTGGTTTATCGTGGACAGCGACATGCGCGGCGGCATGGGCGCGAACGAGGCAGTGCCGTTCGCCACAGCGTCCGGTGCTGAGTCCTTTCGAGCCAAGCACGGTGGCACACTCGCCCGCCTTGACGACATCCCGGATGCCTACGTGCTCGGCCCGGTGGAGCTGATGCCACCCATGCCGGACGCTACGGAGCCCGGTGAAGAGGCGTCGACCCGCGCCCATCCCCCCGCTGACGGGCACGAAGCCGGGGATGCCATGGAGCATTCGCCGCATTCCGATCATTGAGGACCCCGCCATGCTGAATCGCCGACGTTTTCTTTCCATCGCCGCCTCGTGTGCGGTCATGGGATCCATGCCGATGCGGCTTGCGCTGGCCGGGTCTGCTGCGGTGCCTGCACCCACCGTCTGGAAGGGTGTGGCGATGGGCGCAGTCGCGTCGATGACGCTGGTCCATCCGGACCGCGCACATGCGCAGGCGATGATTGCCCGATGCGTGGCGGAGGTCGAGCGCCTGGAAGCTGTTTTCAGTCTGTATCGACCCGATTCCGCGATTTCACGCTTGAACGCCACAGGGATGCTCGACAGCCCACCGAGCGAGCTGGTTGAACTGCTGTCGTTCAGTCTGTCACTTGCGCAGAGCAGTAACGGTGCGTTCGACCCCACGGTCCAACCGCTGTTGCGATTGTATTTTGATCACTTTGCGGCTCCCGGCGCTGCCCCCGGAGGCCCGTCCGCGCAGGCGGTTTCCCAAGCCCGGCAGCTGGTCGGCTTTGCCGATGTCGAGGTGAGTGCCGACAGGATCCGCCTCGGCCGCGCTGCCGGGGCGATCACCCTCAACGGTATTGCGCAGGGTTTCGTCACCGATCGTGTCGCCGATCTCCTGTTGGCCAACGGGTTCGACAACGTACTCATCGACCTGGGTGAGGGGCGAGCGCTTGGACGCCGGCCGGATGGGAAGCCCTGGCGCGCCGCCATCGCCGATCCGACTGACCCGGCCCGGACCCTGTTCGAGTTGCCGCTTGGCAGTGATGCTGGCCAGAGTCCGGCGCTGGCCACCTCCGGTGGCTACGGCACGCGGTTCGGGTTGGATCCACTTGTCCATCATTTGATGGATCCGCGGACCGGTCGCAGTGCCAATTACTACGCATCGGTAGCGGTGACAGCACCACGCGCGACGCTCGCCGATGGCCTTTCCACAACGCTTTCGGTCGTGCCGCCAGCAGGCCGCTCCTCATTGCTTGCAAGCTACCCGGCAGCCAGCGCCTGGTTTGTTGACCGCAAAGGCGCTGTGACCGCCATCGACGGCGCGCAGACGCGCCACTCATAGGGTTCGGGTGGACGTCAGCAGCCGGCGTGGAGTGGCCGCTTTTCGTACTCGGGAGAACGTTGAATGATGAGCACAGCTTCTATTTATCCCATCGGGACCGCGGGTGTGCCGTGGGGACCCGAAGAGGTCGCCCAGTGGCGTTCGCAGCAGGCTGTCCAACGCAGTTACGCGAAGGACGTGGTGACGCGGGTGGACGAACTGCGTCAACGATTCGACGTGGAGCAGTATGGGCAGCTCGACTATGTCCCGGACCGCTACCCACTCTTTGCCGCGCGCAGCCGGAACTGGAACGATGACCTCCCCAGCGTGCTGGTCACCGGTGGAGTCCACGGGTATGAAACCAGCGGCGTCCATGGCGCGTTGGCGTTTCTTGAGCGCCATGCCGCCGATTACGAGGGACGCGTCAATCTCCTGGTAGCGCCCTGCATCAGTCCGTGGGCGTATGAGCGGGTCCACCGCTGGAATGTGGACGCGCTGGATCCGAATCGTTCGTTCGTCGTGGACAGCCCGGCCGGCGAGTCAGCCGCGCTGATGGCACTGGTGGCGCCGATCAAGGGCGCGCTGCTCGTGCATATCGACCTGCACGAGACCACCGACACGGACGAATCGGAGTTCCGCCCCGCTTTGGCGGCTCGCGACGGCAAACCTTCCGAGCCCGGAGAGATTCCCGATGGCTTTTATCTGGTCGGTGACAGCGGGGACCCTCAACCGGAGTTCCAGCAGGCGATCATCGAGGCGGTGGCCCAGGTCACCCACATCGCACCGGCGGACGAGCGCGGTGAGATCATCGGCTCGAAAATGGTGGCACCCGGGGTGATCAACTACCCGGTCAGGTCACTTGGGCTGTGTGCCGGAGTCACGGATGCACGCTACCGAACGACTACCGAGGTGTATCCCGACAGCCCGCGAGCGACGCCGGAGCAGTGCAACGACGCCCAGGTCGCTGCGGTGCGAGCGGCTATCGACTTTGCACTTGGTACCCAGCACGGCTGACTCCCAGTCTGCCGATTCCATGGCGTGAGGACCGCTGGTGTCACCGCGATAACGTCGCGCTGACACCCGCACTGCTCCACTGCTTCCGTAGGCCATACGGCGGCGTGGAGGAGGTGGGTTCTGGCAATCGTGACCGATCTCGTGGTGAATTCGCCTGAGGGTTTGTACTGCCCGATTGGCGATTTCCACATTGATCCCTGGCGCCCGGTGCCACGGGCGGTGATTACGCACGGCCATGGCGACCACGCCCGCGGCGGCATGGGGTGCTACTACGTCGTGGACGCTGGGCTGCCCATCCTGCAGTGGCGTCTGGGCGAGCAGGACTATCGGGTATACGCGCATTCCGAGCAGTTCCGGATCGGCGGTGCCACGGTGTCCTTTCATCCGGCCGGCCACGTGCTTGGCTCCACCCAGGTGCGCATCGAGGCTGGTGGTGAGACCTGGGTGCTGTCGGGGGACTTCAAGCGCGACCCGGATCCCACCTGCCTGCCTTTCGAAGTGGTGCCCTGCGATGTTTTTATTACCGAGGCCACCTTCGGACTGCCCGTGTTCCGCTGGCCTGCAGCGACAGATGTCGCGCGCGATATTGTGGCGTGGCGGGAAGAGTGTGCGACCAAAGATGAGGCTGCGATCCTCTACTGCTACGCGTTGGGCAAGGCGCAGCGCGTACTGGCCGAACTCATGGCACATACCGACCGACCCGCTTGGGTGCATGGCGCCATTGATGCGGGCGTGAAGGTATACCGTGCCGCCCGCGTGCCGATGCTGGAGACGTCGCGAATCGCCGACGAGCCGCGCGGCAAGGACTTCGCCGGCGAGCTCATCATTGCGCCGCCGTCGGCCGCCGGCAGTGCGTGGATCCGCCGTTTTCGAAATGCACAGCAGGGTTTTGCGTCAGGCTGGATGCGTATCCGCGGCAATCGCCGTCGCCGCAACTACGATCGCGGTTTTGTCGTGTCCGACCACGCCGACTGGCCTGCGCTCCTGCGTACCGTGCGCGAAACCGGCGCCCGCCGGGTCATCGCGACGCACGGTGATACCGATGCGCTGGTGCGGGTGTTGCGCGAATCCGGTGTGGACGCCGGTGTCTTCCAGACCGATTACGGCGAGGAGGACTGATGCGCCGTTTTGCGAGCCTCTACGAGCGTCTTGACCGCACCACCGGCACCAGCGACAAGCGTGCGGCCCTGGTGGACTACTTTCGCGCTGCGCCGGCGCACGATGCTGCGTGGGCCTTGTGGTTGCTGGCCGGCGGCAAAGTAGGTGGAACCCGGGCACGGATCGCGACCACTGGTGAACTGCGAGCGTGGGCCGCCGAGGAAAGCGGCAACCCCGACTGGCTGGTGGAGGCGAGTCACCACGCCGTCGGTGATCTGGCGGAAACCCTGGCGTTGCTGTTGGATGATCCCGTCAAGACGGGGGAGGACGTCGGCTTGGCGGCATGGGTGGAGGATCGCCTGATGCCGGTCGCGAATGCAGAACCGGAAGCGCGCCGCGACGTCGTGTTGGATGCATGGAGGAACCTGTGCTTTCGCGAGCGGTTGGCGTTCAACAAGCTGCTGACCGGTGCGCTGCGCGTAGGCGTATCGACCGGGCTTGTGCAGAAGGCGCTGGCCGAACTGTCCGGTCTGGACGTGGCGCGGATCGCCCAGCGGATGCTCGGCCGTTGGACGCCGTCAGCGGAGTTTCTCGGTAACCTGCTCGACCCTGAGGTCCAGCCAGGCGACGCCGCGCTCCCTTATCCGTTTTTTCTCGCATCGCCGCTGGAAGGTCTGCCTTCCGAACTCGGCCCGGTCTCAGACTGGGTGCTGGAATGGAAATGGGACGGCATCCGGCTGCAGCTGATCCGTCGAGGGCCGGACATCGCGCTGTGGTCGCGCGGGGAGGAGCGCATGGACGGCCGCTTCCCCGAAATCGAAGCGGCAGCCGAAGAGTTGCCGCGGGATGTCGTCATCGACGGCGAGTTGCTGGCTTGGCGTCCAGGCGAAGATAGACCGCTGCCGTTTTCGGCGCTGCAGACCCGGATCCAGCGACTGAAGCCCGGCCCGAAGGTGCTGGCAACCACCCCGGCGCGTGTGCTCGCTTACGACCTGCTGGAGATGGACGGCAAGGACCTTCGTGAGCGGCCTCTCGAGGAACGGCGACGCCTGTTGGCAGCGCTGATTGAAAGCTTTGACCATCCGGTGCTGCAACTCTCACCGCAGATCAACGTGCCGGACTGGGAGCAGGCTGCGGCGTTGCGTGAAGGATCGCGGGAGCAGGAAGTCGAAGGCCTGATGGTCAAGCGGCGCGACTCGCCGTATCGGCACGGGCGCAAGCGCGGTGACTGGTGGAAGTGGAAGGTCGCTCCGCTGACCGTCGATGCCGTGCTGATCTATGCCCAGTCCGGTTCCGGTCGTCGCAGTACGCTGTACACCGATTACACCTTCGCTTTGTGGGACGGGGGGGCGCTGGTGCCGGTGGCGAAGGCGTACTCGGGATTGAACGACAAGCAGATCCTGCAGCTGGACAAGTGGATCCGTGGCAACACCTTGCAGCGGTTTGGACCGGTGCGTTCGGTAGCGCCCGAGCAGGTGTTCGAAATCGCCTTCGAGGGGGTCAACCGCTCGGCGCGCCATAAATCCGGTGTCGCGGTGCGCTTCCCACGCATCGTGCGCTGGCGCACCGACAAGCCGGCGGCGGAAGCCGATCAAGTCGAGACCCTGCGGACACTGGCAAGGTGAGCGACAGCCCCGATCCCCCCCGTCGCCGCCTCGCCGACGCGCCGCTGACGGACTGGTTCGCGTCCAACGGCTGGAAGCCTGCACCATTCCAGCGCGACGCGTGGCGACGCTATCGTGCCGGTGAGTCCGGGCTGCTGGTCACGCCTACCGGCAGCGGCAAAACCCTCGCAGCGCTGGGTGGCCCACTGCTGCAGGCTCTGGCGCTGGGCGACACCGCGGCGAAATCGCGACGCGGTGTCGCCGCGACGCCCCGTTTGCGCCTGTTGTGGATCACACCGTTGCGCGCTCTGGCAGCCGACACCGTGCGTGCGATGCGCGACCCCATCGAGGCGTTGGGCGTCCCGTGGACGGTCGCGATGCGTACCGGAGACGCGAGCGCACGCGACAAGCGGTTGGCTCGTAAAGGCCTGTCGGACGTGCTGGTCACCACGCCCGAGTCGTTCGCGTTGATGCTCTCCTATCCCGATGCAGCTGATCTTTTGGCCGGTGTCCGCGGGGTGGTAGTCGACGAGTGGCACGAACTGCTGGGCAACAAGCGTGGCGTGCTGCTGCAACTTTGCCTCGCGCGATTGCGCGCTGTCGTTCCCGAGGCGCCGGTGTGGGGCCTGTCTGCCACGCTGGGAAATCTGGAGGAGGCACGCGACGCGCTCCTGCCGAACGCGCCCGATGCCGCGATTCTGGCGTCGCCGCGCCGTCGCCGCATGACGCTGCAGACACTGCTTCCGAAAGCGGGCGAGCGCTTTCCCTGGGCCGGGCACCTGGGCCTTTCGCAACTGGCGCGGGTGGCTGCCGTTTTGCAGCAGGCGCGTTCCAGCCTGCTGTTCACCAATACCCGCTCACAGGCCGAGTTGTGGCATCGCGCGCTGCAGTCGGTGTGGCTGGACGATCCGAAAACGCTGGCGTTGCACCATGGCTCGCTGGACGCGTCGCTACGAGGCGCGGCCGAGGCAGGCCTTCGTGATGGCAGTGTCCGCTGTGTGGTCGCGACCTCCAGCCTGGACCTCGGGGTGGACTTTCCGGCGGTCGACCAGGTGCTGCAGGTCGGCAGTCCGAAGGGCATGGCCCGTCTCTGGCAGCGCGGTGGCCGCGCCAGGCACCGACCGGGGGAAGCCGGCAAGGTCATCTGCGTGCCAACCCATGCGCTGGAATTGGCGGAGTACGCAGCCGCCCGGGTCGCGCTGGCGCATGGGCGGGTGGAATCGCGTCCTCCCCCGCGTTTGTCGCTGGACGTTCTGGCCCAGCACTGTGTGACCCTGGCGTTGGGCGGAGGGTTCGAGCCGGACCGGTTGCTGGCCGAGGTGCGTGGCACCCATGCGTTCGCCGAACTCGGCGACGATGCCTGGAACGCGGTGCTGGACTTCATTGTCCGCGGCGGCAGCGCGCTGGAGAACTATCCCGACTACTGCCGTGTCGTCCGCGACGATGACGGCGTCTATCGCGTACACGACCGTAGGGTGGCGTTCCGTCACCGCCTGTCGATCGGGACCATCACCAGCGACGGCAGCGTCCAGGTCCGCTACATGAAAGGGGGGTGGCTGGGCTCGGTTGAGGAAGCCTTCATCGGCAGGCTGCGGCCGCGCGAGCGCTTCCAGTTCGCGGGGAAAACACTGGAACTGGTCCAGCTGCGCGACATGACGGCCTTCGTACGAATCGCCAAGGCGGGTGAGGGCAGGGTGCCGCGCTGGCAGGGCGGTCGAATGCCCTTGTCGGGCGAACTCGCCGCGGAGGTGGAAGCCATTCTCCACGAGCCTGCGGACAGCCCCGAGATGCGTGCACTGCAACCGCTGCTGGACCTGCAGGCGAAGCTCTCCGGGCTGCCCGGTCCTGACCTGCTGCTGGTGGAGTCACTGAAGACGCGCCAAGGCTGGCACATGTTCGTCTACCCCTTCGCGGGGCGCGCGGTGCACGAGGGGCTCGCCGCACTGATGGCGCTGCGGTGGGGACGCGAAGCGCCCAATACCTTCGGCTGGGCGGTCAACGATTACGGTCTGGTGCTGACCGCGCAGGCCGAGGCGTGGCCGGATGACGAGCTGCTGCAACGACTGCTGAGCCCGCAAGCGCTGATCGACGACCTGTTACAGAGCCTCAACATCGCCGAGCTCGCTCGTAGGCAGTTCCGCGAGATCGCCCGGGTCGCCGGATTGCTGCCGCCGTCGTTGCCTGGCCGCGCCGCGCGCTCGATGCGACAGTTGCAGGCGTCCAGCAGTCTGCTGTTCGACGTACTGCGACAGCACGACCCTGGCCACATGCTGCTGGCGCAAGCGGAGCGTGAAGTGATGGAGGCGCAGCTGGAAGTACAGAAACTGCAGGAGGTGTTGCATCGTTGCCGCGCCCGGACGATACGCCTGTACCGACCGCGCAGCCTGACTCCGCTGGCATTTCCTTTGTGGGCCGAGTCCGTCCGCGGGCAGCTCAGCACGGAGGATTGGCGCACTCGCGTGTCGCGCGCAGCGGAGCAACTGGAGCAGCGTCATGCCCGAAATGCTTGAGAGGGAAGTGGCGGGGGAGGTTCTGCACTTCCATGCCGATCGCGCCCTGTTCTGGCCGTCGCGGCAACGGCTGTTGATCGCCGACCTTCATCTGGGCAAGGGCGACGTGATGCGCGCAGCCGGAATTGCAATACCGACCGGCGGCACGGACCACGACCTCGCGCGACTGGACGGACTGCTGCGACGAACGCGCGCAGGCGAGCTGTGGATATTGGGGGACTTTCTCCACGGTCGACGCAGCCTGGCAGTGGAGCACGCTTGGCGCGAACTCGTGGCGAGTCATCCCGGCTTGAAAGTGAGCGTTGTGGGAGGCAACCACGACCGCTTTCTGGATCCGGATGCCGTGCAGTTGGCGCTATTGCCGGAAGACGTGCGCGAAGGACCGTTCCGCTTCCGCCACCATCCGCGCAGCGCGTCCGATGACAGCCGTGACCACGTGCTTTGCGGGCACCTGCATCCGGTTGTGAAGCTTCCGGGGCTGCCTGGGCGCTACCCGGCGTTCGTTCTGACGCGCGGGGAGGTGATGTTGCCTGCCTTTTCAGCGTTTACCGGCGGCATGCGGTTCGACAATCCCGCCCAGCGTTGGATCGCGTGCGCACGGGGATCATTGCTCGAGAATCGGTGAGGCTTCGCGCCGATCAGTCATGAGGCCAGGAGCGATGCGGCTTCTCATCACGATTGGCTACGCCGCGTGCGGGAGCAGACGTCGCCGATGCGACGTGCTCCCATGCGGGCTGATCAGCGCTTGCTGGCCGCGGTAGCTACGGTTGGGGTGGCATCGGTTGACGCTGCGGTCTTGCGCGCAGTGTTCCCACGCGAACGGAACCCGGTGACATTCGCCTGTGAACGCAGGGGTGTATTGCCCAGGATCTCGACGCGTCCACCTTGCTTGCGGAACGCGGTCAGATCCGCTGCGATGGTCTCACTGGTGATTCCCGCATTGGGATTCTTGGCGCTACCGGTCGATCGGCGACGCAGCGGCGCACTGTTCGAGCGGGTGGCGGAGCGGTTCTGGGTGATGGCTGACGTATTCGACTTGCTTGACATTGCTTCTCCTGGGAAGTGGGCCGTCCGCAAAGCGGAGCGGCGCAACCGGCGGATAACTACTGCCACCGAGACGCGGTGATGTCGTTGCCGTTGGTCCCGCGCCTCGCGAAGAAGCCGCTTTTGGCAGCCGCTGCAGGTGCAGGAGACTGTCTTGGCTACGGGAACCCGCTGACTTTAGCACAAAAGCCGCTAAATTGCAGCTAACGTCGGCTAAAAAGCCTGTATCAGGCAGCTCTTACTGCAAGCTTCCGGCCCATCAGATGCCCGAAGAGGTCTTTGGGGTCTTCCATCGTCGGGACCAGGTCAGTGTGCGAGCCCAGCTTGAGTTCGATCGCGCAGTCGCGCATCAGGCGCAGCGCGGAATAGTCCTCCAGCGCGAAGCCGACCGAGTCGAAGATCGTGACTTCGCTATCGCTCGAGCGCCCGCCGGCGTCCTTGGACACGACCCGCCAGAACTCGGTGACGCTGAAGGTCTGGTCCATGTGCTGCAGCTCGCCTTCAATCCGACTCTGCGGTTCGAACTCCACGAAGGTGCGGGTGTTCTCGCGCAGCAGGATCGCCGGATCCAGCTCGGTCTTGCCCGGGCAGTCACCGCCGACGCAGTTGATGTGCATGCCCGGCTCGATCATGTCCGCAGTCAAGATGGTGGCGTTGGTCTTGTCGGCAGTCACGGTGGTGACGATGTCGGCACCGCGAACGGCGTCGGCGGTATTGGCGGCACGCACCACGCGCAGCGACGGGGCGGCAGCTTCGAGGTTGCTGACCAGCTTGTCGGTGGCGGACGGATCAACGTCGAATACGCGGACTTCTTCGATACCGAGCAGGTGGTGAAAGGCCAGCGCCTGGAACTCGCTCTGCGCACCGTTGCCGATCAACGCCATCGACTTTGCATTCTTGCGTGCCAACTCCTTGGCCGCCATCACCGAGGTGCCAGCGGTGCGAATGGCGGTGGTCATGGTCAACTCGCTGAGTACCGTCGGCATGCCGGTGGCGACATCCGCCAATGCGCCGAACGCCATCACCGTTGAAAGACCCAGGCGCGTGTTGCCCGGATGCCCGTTGACGTACTTGAAGCTGTACTCCTTGTCGTCGGCCACGGGCATCAGCTCGATCACGCCGACGTCGGAGTGCGCGGCGGTGCGGGCCGACTTGTCGAAGTCGTTCCAGCGCGCGAAGTCGGATTCGAGATACTCGACCATGCGCTCAAACATGCCCGGCAAGCCGTGGGTGGCAACGATCTTCGCGACATCGTGGGTGGTCAACAGGGTGGTCATGGCGGCTCCTTCAATGGCGGTTGCGACTACCGCAACGGGTTGAAGTCCATTGTCCCTATGTGGCCGGCAGTGCGAAACGGCAAAAATGCATCGATATAAGCAGTTTCGTAGCAAATCGTCATCTTCTACTGCCACTATGCGTATATGGATGACCTTGACCATCGATTGATCGCAGGCTTGCGACTCGACGCGCGCGCGCCGGTTGCCACCCTGGCCAAGCAACTGGGCGTCTCGCGCGGCACCGTCACCAACCGCATGGCGAAGCTGGAACGTGAGGGTGCGATCGTCGGATACACGCTTCGTTTGCGCCCCGACGCTGCACCCGACGAAATTTGCGCGTGGACCAGCATCGCGGTGAAAGGTCATCAGCAAGCGGTGGTGCGTGCGCTGCTGGGGGAGCCCGGCGTCGCCGAGCTGCATGACACCAATGGACGATGGGATCTGGTGGCGGAGCTGCGGGTGGGTGGCTTGGCCGAGTTGTCCACGGTGCTTGAGCGTATCCGCCGGGTTCCGGGGATCAGCAGCACCGAGACCAGCGTGCACCTGCAGACTTTCCGCAGCTGAGTTCCCGGCAGGCGTTCTTACTCAGCAAACCGCGCGAGCGAGGGTGCTCTCCGAGTCGGCATCCAGTTTGAGCGTGGCCAGGTCGTCGGCCCGCGTGATGCCGCGCGTGAGGATCGCCAAAGGCAGACCGCGCTCGCTCGCGATTCGGGCGAAGCGGAACCCGGAATAGACCATCAAGGATGAGCCCACCACCAGCATGGCATCGGATTGCTCGAGCGCGGCGAGCGCATCGCCGAGCCGATCCCGCGGAACGTTCTCACCGAAAAACACCACATCAGGCTTGAGCATCCCACCGCAGTAAGGACATGCGGGTGGGACGAAGTCGCTCAGATCGACGCCTTCAAGATCGGCGTCACCATCCGGAGCGGCTACCGCGGTGTGCCGGGTCCATTCGGGGTAGCACGCTTTCAGGTCGTCCTGAACGACCGAGCGGTCGATCCGGCGATCGCACTGCAGACACGCCACCACGCCGATGCGCCCGTGCAGATCGATGACCCGCTTGTGGCCCGCGCGCGAATGCAGGCCGTCGACATTCTGCGTAACCAGTGTGGATAAACGGTCCTCGGCCTCCAGTCCCACGAGCGCCGCGTGGGCCTGATTCGGCAGTGCGCGGGCTACGGACGGCCAGCCGACGAAGCTGCGCGCCCAGTAGCGCGCGCGCTTGGCCGGATCGCCGACGAAATCCTGATACGTCATGGGCGAGCGTCCCTTCCATTCGCCGTCTGCACCGCGGTAATCCGGAATGCCCGAGTTGGTGCTGATGCCTGCGCCAGTCAGCACGAAAACGCGGCGATGCCCGTCAAGCCATGACGCAAGCGCAGCGCCGGGGTCATCCAAGGCGGACTGTCCGGGTGTGGGGCGGGGGCCGGTAATGGGCTGTGACATGCCGCCATCCTAGACGCCCGTTGATCGGAAGTGGTGGTGGCGATTGGCTCGGAATCGCATCTGGATTCCTGGTAGCCAACGTCGCGCGCACGCGTGCATCCATTCCCGGAAAAGCTGCGTAAAGACCTGTGAGTCCAGTTTCGATGCCCTGAAGGCCGCTCCCTCGGCAGGGCATCTCCGGAGGTGTTTCCCAGCCTCCGGATTCTGTTCGAGCAGTCACGCGCGCCGTCGGTCATTCCTCCCCAAGCGCGCGTGGTTACTCGATTTCTCCCGACGGTCGCAGGTTTGTACCCGCCCTCAATACCGAACTGCCGGTCTACGGCGGTGCGCCCACCACCAGATCCTTGAGGTCGTAACCGCGCGCCTCCGCCGCCGACTTGAGTCGGCCGAACAACGCCGCATCCATGCGCGGCTCGCGCGACAGGATCCACAGGTATTTTTTGCTGGGACCGCCGACCAGGGCCCAGCGGTATTCCGGATCGAAGTCGAGCACCCAGTAATCGCCCCAGATGCCGGGCACCCAGCCCAGCCACGCCGGCGCAAACCGGACCTTCAGCGCGCCAGGGCTGCCGGCCACCGCTTTGGCCTCGCCCACGGATTGCTGGCGACTGCCGTCAGCCGTCCGGCAGGCATTGCGTACCTCGATGCGGCCGTTGTCCTTGAGCGTGTAGGTCGCTGTGGTGTCGCTGACGCACTTGCGCTGGAAGAACATCGGCAGATGCGCAATCTCGTGCCACTGGCCGAGATACCTGTCCAGGTCAAGGGCGGGCACCGGTACGTTTTTCAAGGGCTGGTTCGCGCCATTGGAGGAGGCTTGCTGAGCCTGTCCGGACCCGGGGGCGAGGACCATGGCGGCTGCGATTGCGAAGGCGAGTGCGCGCATAAGGCTGATCTGGCGAGGGATATGGCTGCGAACTTGCCAGCCAGCCGCGCCATACCGCGTGAACATCGATGAGCCGCCCCTGGAAACGGGGGAGCCTGCGGGCGTCAGCCAACTATACTGGGGAGTGTTCGCCGGCTCATGCCACGCAGGCATGGCGCGATCGACACGCCATCCGTCAACGAGGTACGCAACGCCCATGAATACAGCCAATCGCAAGCCCCTTCCGGGTACTGACCTGGACTACTTCGATGCGCGCAGCGCTGTGGATGCATTGCGCCCGGGGGCTTACGCCAAGCTGCCCTACTGCTCGCGCGTATTCGCGGAGAACCTCGTCCGCCGCTGTGATCCGAAGTCACTGGATGCCTCGTTGCTGCAGCTGATCGAGCGTCGCAGCGATCTTGACTTCCCGTGGTTCCCGTCACGCGTCGTGTGCCACGACATTCTTGGCCAGACCGCACTGGTGGACCTGGCCGGGCTGCGCGATGCGATTGCCGAGCAGGGCGGTGACCCGGCACTGGTCAACCCGGTGGTGCCCACGCAGTTGATCGTCGATCACTCGTTGGCGGTGGAGCACGCCGGCTTCGACCCCGAAGCGTTCGCAAAGAACCGCGCGATCGAGGACCGCCGCAACTTTGACCGGTTCCATTTCATCGATTGGACGAAGAAGGCGTTCAAGAACATCGAAGTCATCCCGCCGGGCAACGGGATCATGCATCAGATCAACCTGGAGCGGATGTCGCCCGTCATTCAATCGGTCGACGGGGTGGCTTCTCCGGATACGCTGGTCGGTACCGACAGCCACACGCCGCATGTCAACGCACTGGGCGTGATCGCGATCGGCGTCGGCGGGCTGGAAGCGGAGACCGTCATGCTGGGCCGCGCCTCGTGGATGCGCCTGCCGGACATCGTCGGCGTGGAGCTGCTGGGCAAGCCGCAGCCGGGCATCACCGCGACCGACATCGTGTTGGCGTTGACCGAGTTCCTGCGCAGCGAGCGAGTGGTGGGCGCGTACCTGGAGTTCTTCGGCGAAGGCGCCCCTGCGCTGACGTTGGGTGATCGCGCGACGATCTCCAACATGACGCCGGAGTTCGGCGCGACTGCCGCGATGTTCTCCATTGACCAGCAGACCATTGACTACCTCAAGTTGACCGGCCGAGCCGATGAGCAGGTCAAGCTGGTGGAAACCTACGCCCGGCATACAGGGCTGTGGGCGGACGATCTGGTTACGGCCGAGTACGAGCGGGTGCTTACTTTTGACCTGTCCGCCGTGGTTCGCACCATGGCCGGCCCGTCCAACCCGCACAAGCGCCTGCCGACGTCCGACCTCGCCGCGCGCGGGATCGCCGTGGACCTCGACAAGGCCCAGGCACAGGAAGCGGAAGGGCTGCTGCCCGATGGCGCGGTGATCATCGCCGCCATCACCAGTTGCACCAACACCTCGAACCCGCGCAACGTCATCGCCGCCGGCTTGTTGGCGCGCAACGCCAATGCACGCGGACTGACCCGCAAGCCGTGGGTAAAGACCTCGCTGGCGCCGGGTTCCAAGGCGGTGCAGCTGTATCTGGAAGATTCCAAATTGCTGCCGGAACTGGAGCAGCTGGGCTTCGGCATCGTCGGATTCGCCTGCACCACCTGCAACGGCATGAGCGGCGCACTGGACCCCGTGATTCAGAAGGAAGTGGTCGAGCGGGATCTTTACGCGGTCGCTGTGTTGTCGGGCAACCGCAATTTCGACGGCCGCATCCATCCCTACGCCAAGCAGGCGTTTCTCGCGTCGCCGCCGCTGGTGGTCGCTTATGCCATCGCCGGCACCATCCGGTTCGATATCGAGAAGGACGTGTTGGGCATCGACAAGGACGGCATCGCCGTCACGCTGAAAGACCTGTGGCCGGATGACGCCGAGATCGATGCGATCGTCGCCGCCAGCGTCAAACCCGAGCAGTTCCGCCAGGTCTATGACCCGATGTTCGCCCGCAGCGGTTTGGCCGGGCAGCAGGTCGCTCCGTTGTACGCCTGGGATCCCAAGAGCACCTACATCCGCCGTCCTCCGTACTGGGAAGGGGCGCTGGCCGGCGAGCGCACGATGACCGGCATGCGGGCGCTGGCGGTGCTGGGCGACAACATCACCACCGATCATATGTCGCCGTCCAACGCGATCATGGCGAGCAGCGCGGCGGGCGAGTACCTGTCGAAAATGGGCCTGCCCGAGGAGGACTTCAACTCCTACGCCACCCATCGCGGTGATCATCTGACGGCGCAGCGCGCCACGTTTGCCAACCCCAAGTTGTTCAACGAGATGGTGCGCGACGAGGACGGCTCAGTACGCCAGGGATCGCTGGCCCGCATTGAGCCGGAGGGTACGGTGACCCGCATGTGGGACGCCATCGAGACCTACATGCAGCGCAAGCAGCCACTGATCATCATTGCCGGCGCTGACTACGGGCAGGGCAGCTCGCGCGACTGGGCAGCCAAGGGTGTCCGGCTGGCCGGTGTCGAGGCGATCGTTGCAGAAGGGTTTGAGCGTATCCACCGCACCAACCTGGTCGGCATGGGAGTCCTGCCGCTGCAGTTCCAGCCGGGTACCGATCGCAATACGCTCGGCATAGACGGTAGCGAGACGTTCGACGTCATGGGCACGCCTGCCCGCGGTGCGGCGTTGACGCTGGTGATTCACAGTCGTGACGGCGGGCGTGTGACGGTGCCGGTCCTCTGCAGACTCGACAGCGATGAAGAACTGCTGATCTATGAGGCAGGCGGCGTGCTGCAACGGTTCGCGCAGGATTTTCTTGCGTCGAACACCGGCAAGGACACAGCCGCTGGCTCCAGCGCCTGATCGTACCTGGCTGACTCGATGTCGAAGTTTTCTGCTACCGGTCCATCGTTGACGCGAAATCAAGTGATGGCCCTTTGCCGGGATTGCCCATGAGCCATAAACCCCAGATCCGCATCCCCGCCACCTATATGCGCGGCGGCACCAGCAAGGGCGTGTTCTTTCGCCTCGACGACCTGCCCGAGGTGGCGCGCGTGCCCGGAGCTTCGCGCGATGCGCTGTTGTTGCGTGTGATCGGCAGCCCCGATCCCTACGGCAAGCAGACCGACGGCATGGGCGGCGCGACGTCCAGTACCAGCAAGACCGTTATCGTCAGCGCGAGTACGCGCCCGGATCACGACGTCGACTACCTGTTTGGCCA
>RCMY010002068.1_pt1 | contig 18339 bp, 18 predicted proteins | sample 2041341 | NCBI WGS metagenome assembly RCMY01 (sample SAMN09708234, study PRJNA481090) | Marine sediment metagenome, whole genome shotgun sequencing project. | reverse complement strand
CCGCAGGACCGCAGGACCGCAGGACGGCAAGGCCGCAGGGCCGTAGGGACGCAGGACGGCAAGGCCGCAGGGCCGTAGGGACGCAAGACCGCAAGTCCGCGTGATCCGCGAGCCCCCTAATGCTCGCGGTACGCTGGAACTCCAGCATTCTTCGGAGGTTTCATGTCGCGCACGCTCGATCTCGCCGTGATCGCCGGTGACGGTATCGGTCCAGAGGTGATCGCAGAAGCGGTCGCCGTCCTGCGAGCGGCTGTGCCCGCGGATACGCGCGTCGCGACAACCGACTACCCGTTCGGTGCTGGCCACTTCCTTGAGACCGGCACGATCCTCGACGACAGCGACCTTGAGACCCTGCGCAAACACGACGCGATTCTTCTCGGCGCGGTCGGTGGCGACCCCCGTGATGCGAGGCTTGCGGGAGGCATCATCGAGCGAGGTCTCCTGCTCAAGCTCCGGTTCGCGTTCGACCACTATGTGAACTTGCGACCGACCGTGATCCTGCCTGGCGTCGAGAGTCCGCTGCGCGACCCTGGCGTTGTCGACTTCGTGGTTGTGCGCGAAGGCACTGAGGGGCCGTATGCGGGTACGGGCGGCAGCATCCGCACGGGAACGCCGCAGGAGATCGCAAGCGAAGTGAGCGTTAATACGGCGTTCGGCGTCGAGCGCGTTGTGCGGTTTGCGTTCGAGAAGGCCGAGTCCCGGCGCAAGAAACTGACTCTCGTACACAAGACCAATGTGCTGGTGTTCGCGGGCTCGCTCTGGCAACGCACGGTAGACGCGGTGGCAGCCGAGCATCCGGATGTCGAAGTCGGTTACCAGCACGTCGACGCAGCGACAATCCACATGGTCACAAATCCGAGTAGATTTGACGTGATCGTCACCGACAACCTCTTCGGAGACATCATCACCGATCTGGCTGGCGCCATCAGCGGCGGCATCGGTTTGGCGGCATCCGGCAACATCAACCCGGAGGGCGCCTATCCCAGTATGTTCGAGCCGGTTCACGGTTCCGCCCCGGATATTGCGGGAAAGAACATTGCAGACCCTACCGCCGCCATTCTTTCGGTCGCGATTCTCCTCGAACAACAGGGATATCCGGAAGCCTCGGCAAAGGTGACGGCTGCAGTGACCGCCGACCTGGCAGCGCGGGGAACCGCGCCTCGCACGACGAGTGAGGTTGGCGCCGCGATCGTCAAACTTCTCGCCACTACCTAGACCAACACAATGACTAACAGGCATTTCACGAAGGACCGACCATGACGAATACCGCAGATTCCGCTACCGCCGCAGCAGGCACCGCGACCGACCTCGACTGGGAGGTCACGCGCAATCTGGTCGCGCGAAGCCCCAAGGAGCGTGCGGAGATTCTCGCAAACCCGGGCTTCGGCACGAACTTCACCGATCACATGGTGGACATTTGCTGGTCAGAAGGCGGCGGATGGCACCGGCCGCGCGTGCAGCCGTACGGTCCCATCACGCTGGACCCCGCCGCCGCGGTGCTTCACTACGGGCAAGAGATTTTTGAGGGGATGAAAGCGTACCGACACGACGACTCCTCCATTTGGACGTTCCGGCCGGAGGCGAACGGGGCACGCATGCAGCGCTCGGCCAGACGGCTTGCTCTCCCCGAACTGCCCGTCGACTACTTCATCGACTCGCTCCGTCAGCTCATCGCCGTCGACGGTGACTGGGTTCCGTCAGCGCCAGAAACGAGTCTGTATTTGCGGCCGTTCATGTTCGCGAAAGAGGCGTTCCTTGGAGTGCGCCCGGCCCACAAGGTCGCCTACTACGTGATCGGCAGCCCAGCCGGCGCATACTTCCACGGCGGCGTCTCGCCCGTGACGATCTGGCTCTCCACGAACTACGCTCGCGCAGGCAAAGGTGGAACCGGCACAGCCAAGACCGGCGGCAACTACGCATCGTCCCTTGTGGCGCAGGCCGAAGCGACCGAGCAGGGATGTGCCCAGGTGATGTTCCTGGACTCTGCAGAGGGCAAATATCTTGAAGAGCTCGGCGGCATGAACATCGTGCTCGTCTACAAGGACGGCACGCTCGTCACCCCGAAGTCAGAGAGCATCCTCGAAGGCATTACGCGCGACTCGATCCTGCAGCTCGCGCGGGATCGCGGACACACGGTGGAGGATCGCCGCGTGAGCATCGACGAGTGGCGTGAAGGGGCGGCATCCGGGGACATTGTTGAGGTGTTCGCATGCGGAACAGCTGCTGTCGTCACGCCCATCGCCCAGTTGAAGGCGGCCGATTTCACGATCGGCTCTTCGGATGCTCCCGCCGGGGAGGTCACGATGTCGCTGCGTAAAGAGCTCACCGACATTCAGTACGGTCGTGCCGAGGACCGTCACGGTTGGATGATGCGGCTGGATGCGGACAGCTCAGCCGCAGAGTCAGCACGTGGGAAAGCGTGATCCTATGAAGATTGCACGATTTAGCACAAGTGGGGGCGACCCCAGGTACGGGATTGTCGACGACGACGAGATCGTTGTCCTCGTCGGGGACCCGATGTTCAGCGGCTTCGATACGACAGGAGATCGCGTAGCTCTCGCCGACGCCAAGCTTCTCGCGCCCGTGATCCCGCGCTCCAAAGTGGTGTGCGTCGGGATGAACTATGCGGCGCACAAGGCGGAGCTCAACGCAGACACCCCGAACAATCCACTCATCTTTTTGAAACCGAATACGGCCGTCATCGGCCCTGGCGACGCGATTCAGATACCGCCCGTGGATGGCCGCATCGTGCACGAGGGCGAACTCGCGATTGTGATCGGCAAGATCGCGAAGCTCGTGAAGGCCGCCGATTGGGAACAGTACGTGTTCGGCTACACGATCGCGAACGACATTTCCGCGCGGGATGTCATGTTCGCGGACGGTCAGTGGGCGCGCGCAAAAGGCTACGACACGTTTTGCCCGCTTGGCCCGTGGATCGAGACGGAGCTCGACCCGAACAACCTGGACATTCAGACGTTCGTGGATGGGGAGCCGCGCCGCCACGGGAACACCGCGGACATGCTGTACAAGATCCCAGAGCTCATCGAGTTCGCGTCGAGCGTGTGGACTCTTTTGCCCGGCGACGTCATCTGCACGGGAACTCCGGCTGGCCTCGGCGGGTTCACCGACGGTCAAACCGTCGACATCACGATCGAAGGCATCGGCACGCTGAGCAACCCTGCACGCTTGCGGTAACTAGTTTTCGCCGAGTTGATTGCGGTAGTGTGCATGACAAGGTAGCGTGTCATGCATGACAGCGGATGTTGGTGCTCAGTTGCGCAAAGGCGTTGTAGAGTACTGCGTGCTCGGACTGCTGTCGACCGAGCCGATGTACGGTTGGCAACTCGCTGAAATCCTCACCGGTCGAGGCCTCATCGCGAGTATCGGCACCCTGTATCCGATGCTCACCCGACTCCGAACGCAGGGCCTCGTCAGCAGTTTCGATCAGGCGTCCGATGCTGGCCCAGTGCGCAAATATTACCGGTTGACAAGCGCTGGCACTGCGGAGCTTGACACGTTCCGTGGGCAGTGGACACCGTTCGTGAGCACGGTCAGTGAACTTATTGGGAAGGGCAGCACATCATGAGCCAGAGTGACCAGCCGCAGGCCGTACGCAGCTATTTGAGCGAACTCAGAAGTGCCCTCGTCGGGGTTCCGCGCGAGATTGCCCAGGAGATTGAGAACGGTGTCACCGAAGAGCTCGCGGGTTTGAGTGCTGCAGATGCTGTGGCCCGCATCGAGGAGTTGGGTGACCCGACCTTCATCGCGGCAGAAGCGAAAGCAAGCTCGGCATCAGACCCAGTGGTGGCAGTGGGCCTGCAGGAACGTCCGGCATCCGTCACCGACGGCGTGAAGCCCGCCATTGCAACCACTGAGGCGCACTGGTTCATCGTGGTCGCGAGTCTTCTCGTCGCGTTCGGTGGCATCGTGATCCCGTTGCTCGGTTGGATCGCGGGAATCGTCATGGTGTGGATGTCGAGGACTTGGCGCACATGGGAAAAGTGGGTGGGAACACTCATGCCGCTGGCACTCGCTGGCTTACTAGCAGGGGGGAGCCTGCTGGTAGGTGAGTCCCCGCTATTCGGTATCACTGGGTGGCACCTTGCCATAATCTCGGTGTTCTTCACGCCGTTTTTCGCGGGGATGTGGTTGCTATGGAGAGGGTTGCGAAGGAGAGTGGGGCCGTGAGCGATCACGTTCAACCACAGGTTGTGGGCAGCTACCTGCGAGAGCTCGAGACCGCATTGGCCGGAGTCCCGGCGACAGAGCGCCGCGCAATCCTTGACGGTGCCGCCGAAGAGCTTTCCGGATTGGATGCCGAAGCAGCGGCCGCCCACATCGAAAAGCTCGGCGACCCCGAGTTCATCGCGGCGGAAGCTCGCAGAGAAAGTAAGACCGAGTCGTCACGTACTTCTCAGTCCGCCGTTGATGCGGGAGCTGACCCGCGCTGGTTCATCGTGCTCGCGAGTCTTCTCGTGGCGTTCGGTGGCATCGTGATACCGGTAATCGGTTGGATCGAGGGAATCGTCATGGTGTGGATGTCCAGCACCTGGCGTGGTTGGGAAAAGTGGGTGGGTACGGTCACGGCTGGACTACTCACGCTTTTTGCTGTGCTCATTCCTCACTGGCTGTTCGCCAGCCCACGGGCGGTCACAACGGCTGATGGCGAAACATCTAACCCCTTACTCCCGGTCCTCTATGACGTGCTGTGGGCCGCCGTCGTGTTCTTCATGGTCGCGAATGTGGCTGTTGGATTGTGGTTGCTTGCGAGAGCGATGCGCTCGGGCAAGGCCACGGCCAAGCGACTGCTCGCCTAGAATCGTAGGGATGACTGCCAACTTCACGACCGCCACAGGTTCCGACATTCGCGTGCGTTTCTGCCCTTCACCGACGGGTACGCCCCACGTTGGGCTCATCCGCACTGCCCTGTTCAATTGGGCGTACGCGCGCCACACGGGCGGCAAACTTATTTTTCGCATCGAAGACACGGATGCCGCTCGCGACAGCGAGGAAAGTTACGAGCAGCTGCTCGACGGCTTGTCCTGGCTCAACATCACGTGGGACGAAGGCGAGGGTGTTGGCGGGCCGCACGGTCCATACCGGCAGTCGCAGCGCGACGACATTTATCAGGGTGTCATCGATAAGCTGCGCGCCTCCGGGCACCTGTACGAAAGTTTTGCGACGGGCGAGGAGATTGAAGCGCGCAACGTTGCGAAGGGCCGCGACCCCAAGCAGGGTTACGACAACTTCGAGCGCGAACTCACCGAGGAGCAGCGCGCCGCATATCGAGCGGAAGGGCGCGAACCTGCGCTGCGTTTGCGGGTGCCAGACACCGATTTGAGTTTCACGGACCTCGTTCGCGGGGACATCACGTTCCCTTCGGGAAGTTTCACCGACTTCGTGGTCGTACGGCCGAATGGAAAGCCGCTCTACACTTTCGTGAATCCGGTGGATGACGCGCTTATGGGCGTCACGCACGTACTGCGGGGCGAAGACCTGCTTTCAAGCACTCCGCGCCAAATCGCCTTGTACCACGCGCTCATCGAGATCGGCGTGGCGAGTGCGATACCCATGTTTGGCCACCTTCCGTACGTGATGGGAGACGGCAACAAGAAGCTCTCAAAGCGCGACCCCGAGTCGAGCCTGTTCCACCACCGCGACCGCGGGTTCATCCCAGAGGGGCTCATCAACTATCTCGCGCTGCTCGGCTGGTCCATTTCCGCCGACCGCGACGTGTTCTCGATCGACGAAATGGTCGCGGCGTTCGATGTTGCCGACGTGAACCCCAACCCCGCCAGGTTTGATGTGAAGAAGGCAGAAGCGCTCAACGGCGACCACATTCGCATGCTTGAGATCGACGACTTCGCAGACCGGATGCTGCCCTACCTCGGCGACCTCGTGCAGTCCGATGCCGACCGCGACCTTCTGCATCGCGCCGCACCGCTCGTGCAGGAGCGCATGCAGTTGCTCGGGGAAGCCCCCGGCCTTCTCGCCTTCCTGTTCACGGCGGATGACGCGCTCGAGTTCGACGCAGACGCGGTTCCGGGCGAAGGGGGCGCGAACGTGCTCGAGGTGTCGACGCGAGCGCTCACCGGCATTGACGAGTGGACGGTTCCCGCGATTGAAGCGGCGCTGCGCACTGCACTCATCGACGAACTTGGGCTGAAACCACGACTGGCGTTTGGTCCTTTGCGCTCCGCGATTTCGGGCCGCCGTATCAGCCCGCCGCTGTTCGAGTCGATGGAACTGCTCGGCAAAGAGTCGACGCTCACGAGGATCGCGAGGCTGGCGGACCGCCTGTGAGTGCGGCGCTTCCGCTCCCTGAGGAGTCGTCGGAGTCGAAACTTCCGCTCCCTGAGGAGTCGCCGAAGGCGACGTCTCGAAGGGAAACCCCCGACTCCGATGTCGATGTCGTCATCATCGGGGCGGGCCCAGCCGGGCTTTCGGCCGCGCTGAACCTCGCGCGATCCAAGCACCGCGTGCTCGTTTTCGATTCAAACAGCCCGCGCATTGCGGCGACTCTCGCGTCAAATGGCTTCCTCACGAGGGACGGTATTTCTCCTCTTGAACTGCGCAAGATCGGACTCGCTGAGGTCAACGAATATCCGGATACCGCGTTTCAGCGAGCGCGAGTTGACTCGGTGCAGCGGAGGGGAGACAGCTTCGAAGTCGTAGCTTCCGGTCTTCGGGGTTCGCCCTTATCGACGATGGTGACGACGCGAGTGGTCGTTCTGGCGTCGGGGCTCACGGAGATACTTCCTGCACTGCCGAGCATTTACCACTACTACGGAACGAGCCTGCATTCGTGTCTCGTGTGTGACGGCCACGAGAAGCGCGACCAGGCGCTCGCCCTCATTGGCGAAACGAATGATCTGGCTGAGAGAGCAGTTCTAGCGTCGCGGTGGAGCGACGACCTGATCCTGTACACGAACGGTGTTGGCGAGATTTCTGAGGTCGATGAGATGCGACTCTCCGAGCGCGGCATCCGGGTCGACCGTCGCGTGATTGTCGATGTTGTCGGCGATCGCGTAGGTCTCACTGGACTCCAACTGGCTGACGGCGAGGTGGTACCACGCTCGGCCGGGTTCATTCGCCCTCGCTACGAGACCATGCTCGATTACCTCAGCGGTCTCGATGTGGCTCAGGACGCAGAGGGCTACGTCACGGTGGACGCTCACGGCCGCACGTCGGTGCCGTGGCTGTATGCTGCAGGAGATGTGACGCCGCCGGGCCCTAAGCAGTTGATTGTCGCGGCTGGCGCGGGAGCCATGGTGGCGGGGGGCATCAACCGCGACGAGCTTCTTGGTTGGCCCACCGGCTCGCCACTACCAGCGTTGGTTCCACGTTCGGGAAGCTAGGAAAGCGAAAGAGCATGAAGGAAATGACTACGGCGATACACGCTGGTGAAAGTGTGGATCAAGCGACGGGCGCGCTTGCTGCGCCGATCTATCAGACGGCGACGTTTGCGTTCGAGTCGGCGCAGGCCAAAGAAGACGCCGTGGATGCGTCGATGAATGGGGCGCCCGACGCGTATTTCTACTCGCGCACGTCGAATCCGACGAATCGCGTGCTGGAGGAGAAAGTCGCGGCGCTTGAGGGTGCGGAGGACGCGCTCGCGTGCGCCTCAGGCATGGGGGCGATCAGCGCGGTGCTCTTCAGCCAGCTGAAGGCCGGCGACCACCTGGTGCTCTCCGACAATCTGTTCATCATCACCGAGATTCTCGTCAACAAGACGCTTCGCCCTCTTGGTATTGAGGTGACGCCTGTCGATATTTCTGACCCCCAGGCGATCCGCTCCGCTATTCGACCGAACACCCGCATGATTTTCACCGAATCGATCACCAACCCGTACATGCGTTTCGCCGACCTGAGTGCGATCGCGGAGATTGCGCGCGGTGCCCGAGCTAAATTCGTCGTCGACAACACCTTTTTCACCCCGTCGCTGTTGAAGCCGCTCGCCTTCGGCGCCGATATCGTGGTGCACTCTGCGACGAAGTATCTGAGCGGGCACGGCGATACCGTGAGTGGCATCGTTGCCGGAAGCGCGGCAGACATGGGGCTTGCGCGCATCCAGATGGATGCCCTCGGTGCCGCCGCTGCTCCTTTCAACTCCTGGCTTGTCGCCCGCGGAGTACGCACTTTGCCATTGCGCATGCGTCAGCATTCCGCCAACGGCCACTCGATTGCCGAGTTGCTTCGGGACCATCCCGAGGTTGACTGGGTGCGCTACCCGGGCCTCGACACCGATGCTGCTTTCGAGGTCGCCTCGAAGTACCTGCCGAACGGTTGCGGCGGCATGCTCTCTTTCCACATGACGAAGGGCAAGCGGGCGATGGAGACGTTCTGCGAGTCGCTTGAACTGGCGGGGGTCGCAGTAAGTCTTGGCGATCTGCACACGCTCGCCTACCCGATGCCGAAGCGTGATTTCATGGTGCGGCTCTCGGTGGGATGTGAGGATCCTGACGATCTGATCGCCGACGTGACACAAGCACTCGACAAGGTAGCTGCGCTGTAGAGACGAGCTACTCGGCCCCCTAGGGCACGTCTTCACTCGCGACTTCGTCCGATACGCTAAAGTGGACACTTGGTTCGGCTCCGGCTGGAACCATTGGGGTATGGTGTAATTGGCAACACGGGAGATTCTGATTCTCTTGTTCTTGGTTCGAGTCCAGGTACCCCAGCTCTTACGTTGACTTCTGACTTACGTTGACTTCTGCCGTCGCGCGGAAGCCCGAGTCATCAGGTTCGAGAGTCCGAGGCCGAAGAGCAGGCCAAGGGTGATCGATACCATGGTCGCAAGCGTCGTCGTCAGGGTCGCGACCCCGGTCGAGTCTCCGTCCAGAATCGCCGTGACACCGACGAGTCCAAGTGAACCGGGGACCAGGAGGAAGAAGCCGGGGAGAAAGCTCACCACGGCTGGTGGCGCGGATGGCTGCCGAGAGATGTAAATGGCAACAGGCGTCATGACGAGTGCGCCGATGGCCGCAGACAATACGGCGCCGAGGAATACGCCCCCGAGTACTTGCGCCGCGTACGCAACGTACAGCACGAGTAAAATCCACGGCAGCGACCCTGGCCGAGCGCACTGATAGACGACGAGGCCAGCGCCGAAGGCGGCAACGCCGATCCACGGGGCCAGAATGCCCAGAGGCTGGACGGCAGAATCCAGTTGGATACTCGGCACCCCTACCAACGCGGCGGCCGCAACGATTCCGAAAGCGAGCAACACGAGTCGCATGGCGCCTGCAGCGAGACGTGAAGCACCCGCCATGATCTCGCCGGTGGACAATTCGATAACGCCCGTCGTGAGGAGAGCACCCGGAAGGAGCATCACGAGAGGCGCAGCGACGGCTGGCAGAATCCCCAGGTCAAGGTTGGTTCGGGCAACCAGAAACACCACAAGTGCCACGAAGAAAGCCGCTGCCACCACCAGCAAAGGCTGGTAACGCGCATCGATGCGTGCCCCCCACAGCATGAGCGCCCCCACTAGACCGCCGAGCAGTCCGGCAAGAGCAATTCCGGCCCAGGACGCGTCGAGCATCATCGCCAGCCCACTCGACATCACCACCGACGCAATGAGCCGCTGCACGAAACTGAACGGCGGAACCAAGTCTCGAATACTATGCAAACGCTTGAGCAGTTTACGGGGGGAGAGCGCGCCGCTTCTGGCCGCCAGAACAGCCGAGTCGAGTGCCTCAATCTGGTACATCAGCAAGGACGCCCCGCCGGTAGCGACCGTCTCGGTTTCGACCGTCGAGCCCCTGCGCAGGGAGACCAGTACCGCCGAGGGAAAAGTGACGATCTCCGCAGTGCTCTCGCCGTTGACGTGCGCAATGTCTTTGAGCGCATCCTGCACGCTGTCGACCGGATATCCGCCCTGGATCATCGCTTCACCTGTGACGATCATCGCTGCGAGAGTAAGGGCTGGGTCTTGCAGCTCGTCGCCGTCACACGTGTCATCCGGGTCGAGCGTCTCATCAGGCGCGGCAGCCGCTGCTCGCCGACCGCGGCGGGCCAGCACGAAAATTATGACGCCCGAGATGACGAGAGTGGCCACGGCAAGGAGAATCGACAGCCACGGTATTTGCGTCACCGCCACACTCGGAGGCGAGGCTGGACGTTGCTGCGGCACCTCGTCAGTGGGCTCTGTCGGTGGTACCTCAACCTCGGGAGTTGGGGTCGGCGTAGGTGTCGGTGTCCCGTTTGACACGGATGGGCTCGGCTCCGGCTCCGGCTCTGGTTCACCGCTCACCGTCGGCTCCGGGGGCGGCTCGCCGGGATCACTCGGGAGAGGCACGGGATCGACGCCCGGAGCGGTCGCAATCCACGAGTTGGCTCCGGCGCTCTCGTTGGCTACCGCGAGTGAGTGGGAGCTTGCCGCGGCCAACCCGGCCGGTCCCAGTAGCGAGATCCCCGACACGATGAGTGCCGTCACAGCTGCTCGGCCAACTCTTCTCGTGACGGCCCTGGAGGTACCACACGGAGTGACGCACGCAGAATGGAATCGACAGGTCGCGTCGCCGGCAATCGACGAGCGAAGGCGCGGAAATCTCGTGTTGGCGTTCATCCGCACCTCCCCTGGCCGCCACGGCAGATCCGCGACCGTGAAATACCCGGCGGCGGAGTTCTCTGACGCGGATGTTCCGAACTGTGTGACGAGTTTACCGGCCATGCGAACCGTACGCGGTCGCTCAATTCTTGAGTGGAGTTTCACTGCCGAACTACAGGTCGATGCTCTCGCCGGGTTCGAGGTCAAGGAACTCGCCTCCAGCGGCCTCCGTCGAACTCTTGATGCGAGCATTCGCGAAGGCTTTGCCCGCTGCAGAAAGCACCATTTCGTGCGTCGCAAAACTGCGCTTGGGGGCTACTTCTGCCACGAAGTCCATGACGTCGCCAATCTTCAACCAGGGTGCTCCCGCTGGGGCTGCGAGCGTACCCACGTTCACACCGTCGGGCACCGTGTACGAATCTCCCGCGTAATACAGTTCGTCATTGACGAGCACTCCCACGTTGTCCACGATCGGAATCGACGAGTGGATGACGGCGTGCTTGCTGCCGAAGAACCGCAGCGTGAACGGCTCGACCTCGATCTCGTCGCCAGCCTTGACCGCTTCGACGGAGAACCTGGATGCCGCAGCGACCACTCCGGGTGGTCCGAAAATGCGGGCCTTTGGGTTGCGGTCGAGAATGCGCTCCAACTGCTCGTTCGTCCAGTGATCGGCGTGTTCGTGGGTGATGACGATCGCGACGACGTCGCTCATTCCGACGAGCAGTGTGGTGAACGACCCGGGATCGATGATGAGGTTCGCGCCAGCGCTCTCGATGACGAGGCACGCGTGCTCCTGTTTTGTGACCTTCATGTCGTCAGCCTAACCGTGTGCGTCGCGCAGAAGAATAGTTCACGATTCGACAATGAGAGCCCCAACCCCGCCATAATCATGGGATGACGACGACGAGGCCGAAGCGCATCGTCGTGGCCATTAACCCTGAGGCATCCTTCGGAAAGAGCCGCGCGGTCGGCCCAGCCGTTGTGCACACGCTTCGGGCGGCAGGTCACGACGTGACGAGCCTCACGGAACCTGATTTCGAACAATTGTTGGCCTCCGCGACCGCCGCGCTTTCGGGTAAACCAGATGCCCTCGTCGTGGTGGGTGGCGACGGCATGGTGCACCTTGGCGTCAACGTGGTTGCGGCCACGGGCATCCCGCTCGGCATCGTGCCGTGCGGCACGGGTAACGACATGTCGCGGGGGCTCGGGATTCCGGTCGGCAATACCGAGCTTGCGATCGACGCGCTGCTCGATGCGCTCACAAAGAAACCGCGCACTATTGACGCCGGTTTCATCACGAAAGGCGATGGCTCCACGTCGTGGTTCGCCGGCATTTTCTCGGCCGGATTCGATGCCATCGTCAACGAGCGCGCCAACCTTATGAGGTGGCCGCGCGGTCCGCAACGCTACAACCTTGCACTGCTGCGAGAGCTCGCGATGCTTAAGCCCATCAGGTACAGACTCACTGTTGATGGTGCTGAACGGGAGACGGATGCCGTGCTCGTCGCCGTCGCGAACAACATTTCGTTCGGAGGAGGAATGAAGGTCACCCCCGATGCCCAGCTCGATGACGGACTGCTCGACGTGTTTGTCGTGCAGCCGCTCTCGCGTACCGCGTTCCTGCGTATTTTCCCGCGCGTGTTCAAGGGCACCCATGTGACGGATGCGCGCGTTTCCATCGTGCGTGCTCGACACATCCGTGTGGATGCCGACCGCGTCGTCGCCTATGCGGACGGCGAGCGCGTTGGCTCGTTGCCGGTCGCGGTGGAAGTTCGCCCTGGAGCACTCAGGATTCTGGTGCCGGCGACGGTTCCGCAGTCGGTGGAATGAAGTTCTGGTCTGGGTCTGTCGACACGCACGAGTAAAGCTGGTCCGAGCTCGGCTCGTCCGTTTCCGGAAACACTAGGAACTCCACTTTCGGTCTTGTGTCGCCTTTCACGGCGGCCCTAAAGGCGTCGAAGTCTGTTGCGCACGCGACAGATACCGCGTTCTGCAGTGAACCGGCCGCCGACACATCTCGCCAGGTGAGATTGCCCTGGCCGATAACGAGGTAGTCGTGGTCTTGAGAGCACGGCATGACCGTGACCTGTTCGACCACTCCGCCGTCCGCGGAATTGAAGCTGAAGCAATCACCGTTGAGCAGGCTCTGGGCCGACATTGTCGTAACCTCTGTGATGCGACCCGCGCTGTCCCGTGGCGGGCCAGGGTTGAGCAGCGAGCATCCACTCACCATCAGTGCAAACCCAACGACCGAAACGAACACGAGCAGGGTCCTGCGCATTTTCTCTCCCCATTTATCCAGCGAATCGTTTTTGTCGGTCCGCTCCTCTGTGGCATACTCTATGAGTCCGTCCACTACGGCCCCATCGTATAGTGGCCTAGTACGCCGCCCTCTCACGGCGGTAACGCGGGTTCGAATCCCGCTGGGGTCACCACGTGAGTACTCCCGTGTCGCTGTGGGCGCTTTCTCGGGCACTTTTCCGCTAGCATTGCGAAAGCGAAGGGGAGTATCCCAGTTCGCCGTAGTCGTCAAGACGGCCAGCAGCTTGCTGACCCGGTTGCGGTGGTGCTGATTGTTGAGCACGGGAGAGACTTTCGGTCTACTCTCGACCCCTCATGATCGGAAGCTCCATGCAACCCACCATCCCCGTCTGGTTCGAAGTCGGCTCGCTTGCCGTCATGTCGCTCATTATCGTGGCCGATCTCGTGCTTGCGTATCGCAGGCCGCACATTCCGAGCGTTCGAGAATCCAGTCTGTGGGTCGGGTTCTACGTCACTCTCGCCCTCATTTTTGCTGGCCTGCTTGTGTGGCTTGGCGATGTTGAGATCGCGGGCCAATTCGTGGCAGGGTGGCTCACCGAATACAGCCTGAGCATCGACAACTTGTTCGTCTTTCTGCTGATCATGGCGCAATTTAAGGTGCCTAGAAAATATCAGCAGGAAATCCTCATGATCGGGATCATCATCGCCCTCGTGCTGAGGGCAGTCTTTATTCTCATTGGCGCTCAACTGATCGAAAACTTCAGCTGGGTGTTCTACATCTTCGGCGTATTCCTGCTGTATACGGCCTGGCAGCAAGCGTTCACGGGATACGAGGATGATGCGCATAAGGAAAGCCGCATCATCCGATTCCTCCGCAAACGCGTGGCGATCACGGAGCAGTTCGATGGCGGAAAAATTCGCACCGTGGTGGACGGTCAGCGCATGTTCACACCCGTGCTCGTCGTCATTGTGGCGCTTGGCGTGACGGACCTGGTCTTCGCGCTTGATTCGATTCCCGCCATCTTCGGAATAACGCAAGACCCCTTCCTCGTGTTTTCCGCGAATGTGTTTGCGCTCATGGGGCTCCGGCAGTTGTACTTTCTCCTCGGCGACCTCATCGAACGTCTCAAGTACTTGCACTACGGCATCGCCTTTATTCTCGGTTTCATTGGCGTGAAGCTTGTGCTTCACGCACTGCACGAGAACGAAGTGCCATTCATTAATGGCGGACAGGCGGTGGAGTGGGCGCCCGAAATCTCAACGTGGGTTTCGCTCGGCGTGATCATCGGAGCGATGGCGGTGGCCACCATCGCGAGTCTCGTGAAGTTGCGTCTGGACCGTAGAAAGATCCGAGCCTAGGTCGCTCCGACATCATTTTCTCGGCCGAATTGGCCGTTACGGCATTTGCCGTAGACACGTGTTCCGCGGTTCCTCGCGCTCGGATTGTCACGCTTTGCCTCAATTTCGACTCAGGGGTTGCCTTCGTCTGGCCGGTCAGGCTAAGTTCTTGAATGAAACCTGAATCACCTGTCAGGTAGCTTTCGATTTTACAAGGGCGTACAGGAAGGACTACCCCATGACCGGTGCCACGGGGTACCTCCTCACAACGGACTCGTTGACCAAGGAATTTCGCGGGTTCACAGCGGTGAATTCTGTCAACCTTCGAATTCAAGAAGGAACAGTCCACGCTCTCGTCGGGCCGAACGGCGCAGGCAAGACGACGCTGTTCAATCTGCTGACCGGCTTCCTCAAGCCGACCTCAGGAACCATCGTGTTCGACGGCCAGGACATCACCGGTCGTGACCCAGAAGACATCACTCATCTCGGGATAGCCCGCTCGTTCCAAATTACGAGCCTGTTCGACAAAATGACCGCGCTTGAACACCTTGAGCTGGCACTCTGCAGCCCCACCGGCCTCGCCTACAAGTTCTGGCGCTCAGAGCGCATCCTCCTGCAATTTCGCGGCCGTGCAATGGAATTACTTGATCAGGTCGGGATGGCAGACCGAGCCGACGACGAAGTCGGACAATTCGCGTACGGACAGAAGCGAGCTGTCGAACTTGCTCTCGCTCTCGCGCTCGATCCGAAACTCATGCTGCTCGACGAACCGACCGCTGGAATGAGCCTCGAGGATGTCGACCGGACGATCGAATTGGTGCTTCGCATTTCCGCCGGCCGGACCGTCGTGTTCGTCGACCACAACATGCACGTCGTCGGCAGTCTCGCCAACCGCGTCACGGTATTGCAGCAAGGAGAAATTCTCGTGGAAGGCACCTACGACGAGGTTCGCAAAGACGATAAAGTCATCACCGCATATCTGGGGGAATCCGATGCTTAATGTCACCGGGCTCTCTGCCTCGTACGGAGAGGCGCACGTCGTCAACGACGTCACGCTGAATGTTCTGCCAGGGGAAGTTGTCACGCTTGTCGGTCGCAACGGCGCAGGCAAGACGACTCTCCTACGATCCATCATGGGCTTGCACAAAGATGTCGAAGGCGACATCGAATTCGACGGGAAGCGGATGAACAAGCTCCCACCCAATGCACGCGCCCGAGCAGGCATTGGGTGGGTTCCCGACGACCGCGGAATCTACGCATCCCTCACGGTTGCCGAAAACTTGACCCTTCCCCCCGTCGTGCATCCTGACGCCTGGTCGCTTTCCCGCGTCTATGAAGCGTTCCCCGTTCTGGCAGAGCGTCGATCGTCTATGGGCACGCAATTGTCCGGCGGAGAGCAGCAAATGCTCGCGATCGCCAGAGTGCTGCGGATGGGATCCCAACTGCTTTTGCTGGATGAACCGAGCGAGGGGCTTGCACCCGTCATCGTGCAGCGTATCGGCGAGATCATCCGAAAAGTGAAAGCGAACGGAGTAGCGATCCTGCTCGTCGAACAGAACGTCAAGTTCGCCTCGACCGTCGCAGACCGGCATTACCTGCTGGCCCAAGGACGCGTTGTCGAACAACTCGACAATGCCGATTTCCAGATCAGAGAGAGCGAGCTGCTTGAACATCTGGGGATGTAACCGGTGACAAAACGAAAACCTATTTAGGGAGTATGTACATGGCAATCACCACACCAAGGGCGCTTTCACTAGCGGCCATCCTCACGAGCGGCGTTTTGCTCGCGGGTTGTGCTGGAGGCGGACCAACCGCCGAGGTGGAGAGCGACTTGACCGACGGCAAAGTCGTCATCGGCCTGCTCAACGACCAGTCGGGTGTCTACAAAGACCTTTCCGGCCCGAACAGCCAGGTCGCTATTCAGATGGCGATCGACGACTACCACGAACTGTACGGTGACAAAGCTGTCGCCAAGACAGTTGAAATCACGGTGGCGGACACGCAAAACAAGCCGGACGTGGCCAACACGCAGGCTAAGCAAATGTATGACCGCAAGAACGTCGACATCATCATGGACGTTCCCGCATCGTCGGCAGCCCTCGCGGTTGCCGAAGTGGCCAACGAGAAGAAGAAGCTCTACATCAACGTTGGTGCGGCAACCATGGAACTCACGGGCGCATCCTGCAACCCGTACACCTTCCACTGGGCCTACAACACCCAAATGCTGGCTAAGGGTGCAGCGGGCGTTGTCGCCAACGGCGGCGACACCTGGAGCCTTGTCTACCCCGACTATGCATTCGGTCAGGACATGGTGAAGTCCTTCACCGCGTCGATCGAGGGTGCTGGCGGAAGCGTCAACGAAGCAATTGCAACGCCGTTCCCGAACGACAACTTCGCGACGTTTATCACGAAGGCCGAATCATCCAACCCGGATGTCATCGGCATCATGGCTGCTGGCGGTGACCTCATCAACTTCGTCAAGCAGTACAACCAGTCGGGTGCCGAGGCCACCCTCGCCGTCGGATTGATGTTCATCACGGACATCCACTCGCTCGGTGTCAAGGAGTTCGCAGGAACCACGTTCACGGACGCATGGTACTGGGACTTCGACGCGCAGAACCGCGAATGGTCTGACCGGTTCACGAAGCTGACGAACACTCGTCCGTCGTTCGCACACGCAGCCAACTACTCGGCAGCGTTCCAGTACCTGGACGCAGTCCAGCGTGCCGGTACGGATGACGCGGATGCCATCGTCGGTGAGTTGGAAGGGTTGAAGGTCAACGATGTGTTCCTGCGCAACGGTGAAATCCGTGCGGGCGACCACAGTGTGATCCACGACTCCTACGTCGCGAAGGTCAAGCAGGAGGCCGACGTCAAGGAGGACTGGGATTACGAAGAGATCATCGCCACGATCCCGGCAAACGAAGCGTTCCCTGAAGTGAACGCTGCGTGCACGCTGTAACCCGTCCCTGAAGAAAATCCGGGGGTGGGCGCGACAACCGCCCACCCCCAACACTCGGAAGAGAACTACATGGAATCGTTCATCCAATACACGGTGCAGGGACTTGCCGCCGGCGGGTTTTACGCGCTTGCCGCCCTCGGACTGGCGGTGATCTTCGGTGCCCTCGGCGTTGTGAACTTCGCGCACGGTGCGTTCTACATGCTCGGTGCGGTGCTGACGGCCGTGCTTCTTGGTAGCTTTCAGATCAATTTCTGGCTCGCACTCGTGCTGGTTCCCCTCATCATGTTTGCGTTCGGTGTGCTGGTGGAGCGACTGTTTATCCAGTGGCTACTGCGGCTCGACATTCTGTACAACTTTCTTCTCACCTTCGGGTTGGCCCTTGTTCTCGTCGACCTCGTCAAGCGCGAGTACGGTGTCTCCGGCCTCCCTTATGAACAGGCTCCAGGTTTGGAGGGACTGATTCATGTTGGATCCGTCACTCTGCCCCAGTACCAGGTTTTCGTTTTCGTGTTTTCCCTCGCCGTATGCGTCGCCGTCTGGTTGTTGTTGACCAAGACTCGAGCTGGAATGATCGTGCGAGCCGCGACAGAGGAGCCGGAGCGCGCTCGAGCACTCGGCATCAATGTTGGCCGCTGGGTCACGCCCGTATTTGGGTTCGGTATCGCTCTGGCGGGTCTCGCGGGCGTCCTCGCCGCACCGTTCCGTGCCATCACCGCGAGCATGGGCAACAACTTCATCATCATCCTGTTCGCGATCGTGGTGATTGGCGGGCTCGGTTCGATTTTCGGCGCAGTGGTCGCCGGGTTCCTGGTCGGCCTGGTTGAAGCGTATGGGCAGGCGTATGCCGGCACGTTCGCACAAATCGCGATCTTCATCCTCATGGCCGTCGTGATTCTCGTACGACCGGCTGGACTATTCGGACGGCAGGAAAAAGTATGACGAGCAGCATCCTTCCCCTTGATTCAGAGGTTGCCGACAGCTTTCTCGATCCAAAAGTTCGCCGGAATCGCACGATTCGTCGGCTCATCCTTCTGGCTATCGGACTGATCGCAGCCCTTGCGCTGCCGTGGTTCGTTTATCCGCCCGTGGCGATGGACATCGCCGCGTGGGCGCTCTTCGCGCTTTCCGTCGACCTGCTGCTTGGCTTCACCGGGCTGCTCTCGTTCGGGCACGCGGCGTTTTGGGGAAGTTCGGCGTATGTCACGGGTCTCATCGCCATCAACCTGGG
>RCMY010002067.1_pt1 | contig 18342 bp, 19 predicted proteins | sample 2041341 | NCBI WGS metagenome assembly RCMY01 (sample SAMN09708234, study PRJNA481090) | Marine sediment metagenome, whole genome shotgun sequencing project. | reverse complement strand
ATTTCTTCACCTGTCATATAAGAAGTATGAATATCTCCATTGCGTTCCAACATTCCTTTGATTGCATTATCGATAATCTCTTTTGCAGGATCTTCCATATCTTTAGAAAAATACCAGTTACTCAAGACTGAATCATAGACTTGCTCAAAACGTTCCATTTCATTCGATGTTCCTCTTAAAATTGATGGAGTATTTACTAAACCTTTAGCTTGCCAACCAACAAAAAACGAAACCACAATCGCCAATACAGTAATTGTAATGAGTTTTCGTTTCTGTTTTTCTTTTGCGATTTCATCTGCCCATTTATGGCGTTCTACTTTAATTTGAACTTTTTGTTTTTCATTATCCACAAAAATCACCTCAGTAAGATAAGTTTACCATACAGTCACTGAAATTGCTTATATTAAGTCACTAATTATGTCATTTTCAACAATAATTTAAAGACCTAAATATTTATCTCATGCTATAATTGTACATACGGAGGAATTACAATGAAGATTGCTATATTTTGTGGTTCGAAAATGCCTGAGAACCCTATTTTTTCACAAAAAGCTAAAGAACTTGGAGAGTATTTAGCCAAGAGTAATATTAAACTAATTTATGGTGGCGCAAACGTAGGCCTAATGAAAGTTCTCGCTGATACAATGCTTGCTCATGGCGGCTATGTCATTGGTATCATGCCTCGAATTCTTGTAGATCAAGAAGTGATGCATACTGGTTTATCAGAATCTATTGTTGCTGAAGATATGTCTATTCGTAAACAAATGATGAATGACATGGCCGATGCATTTATCGCATTCCCAGGTGGGTGTGGAACGATGGATGAAGTGTTTGAAGTAATTACACTAAACCAAATCGGATATTTTAATAAGCCAGTTGGTTTTGCGAATATCGATGGTTTCTACGATGGTATTCTACAATATATTAATCATGCGACTAAGAACAGCCTGATTAAAGAAGAGGATGCTAAAGAAATATTATTTAATGAAGATGCTGTTGAACTCATAAAGTCATTTCAATAATGAACATTCAACCTTATACGCCTCAAGACCTCGATCAAATACTAAAGCTATTTTACGATACAGTTCATACTGTCAACATAGTAGATTACTCCTCAGTGCAAGTTGATACATGGGCACCTATGAATCCAAATAGAGTCTTATGGAACACTACACTTTCGAAAAATCTTAGCTTGGTGGCTTTAGTGGATCAAGAAGTTGTTGGGTTTATTGATTTAGAGAAAAGTGGCTATCTTAACCGATTATTTGTTCACAAGAACTTTCAATCAAAAGGTATCGCCAGTAAACTGCTTAATGAGTTACTATCACGGTCAAATCATCACCTTATTACAGTGGATAGTTCGATTACTGCACTACCTTTCTTTCTTCGTCATGGTTTTCAAATAGTGAGAAAGCAAAGTGTAATCAAAGATGGTATTGATTTTACAAACTATCATATGACAAAAAAATTATAAAGAAAAGCGCATCGATTGATGCGCTTTATGATTTTATTAAACTCCCAAGTATCCTTCTGGGTTTAAACGACATGGTGTTCCTCTGTTTGAACAAAGTGATGATGTTCCGCCAGCAGATCCACCGAGGCCAAATTGTGCAGTACGCCATGAGGAGTTCCACATGGATAATCCTTCAGCTACTGTTGATACTCCTAAATCAAAGAGTTCTACGTGAGCATGTGCTCCGTATGATGATCCAGAGTTTCCAACACCTGCAAGTTGTTGTCCTTTTGTAATCGGTGTTCCTGCAGATACTCTAAATGAACCTCTCGCAATATGCATAATTAATGCACCATAGATACGTCCATCCGCTTCAAATATCATCGTGAGATGGTTACCCATACCACCACTACAGCCAAAGCTTCCAGTTGTAGCACAATTGTTGCTTGTAACAACAACAACACCGTTACCCATTGCAAGGATTGGTGTATTAACACCTGCTGCTAAGTCAGTACCTAAGTGTGTTCCACCCCAAGTATAATGCCAAACACTTTCTGTCTTGCGAGCTCCTGGAACAGGATTTAACATAGACCCTGAAGGTTTTTGTTCATTAATAGAGTTTGCAAGTTCTTGACTGACTTTAATTTCAGCAGCCATCTCAGCTGCAGCAGTCTCAAACTGAATCTTTTGTGCTACGAGTTCATCGTAAGCTTTTTCTACAACACTCTTAAACTCAACGATAGATTGTTTATCAATTTCAATTAATTGCTTATCAAGTTCAATCGATTCCTTTTGTGCTACTACACTTAATTTACTTTCTTCTAGAGCATTTCTCTCTGCTTGAAGAGCTTCAATTAAGCCTTCGTTATATCGTTTCACGTGATTCATTCCTTCAATTCTACGAATGATATCCGCGAAGTCGTTAGCCCCCATCACAAACTCAATATATCCATTAACACGCATGGTCGATTGTGAATTAACCATATATGCTTTAACTTCTTTCTCTGCTTCTTCAACTTTTTGAACACGAATCTCAATCTCACCCTCAAGACGAACAATTTCTGCTTCTTGTGATTTGATTTCAGCTTCTTTTTTTGTTATCTGAGCATCGATTGCACTAATTTGTGAATTGTACTCATCAATTTTACCTAAGTTTTCGATAATATTTTGTTCTAAAGCTTTTTTATCCGCTTCAATTTGTGCAAGACTTGATTGACCACTTTGAGCTTTATCTATGAGATATTTTTTATATTTCATACATACATCTCTATTAGAGGAATCAATTACTCCCGTACAAAGTTCCTTATACTTTCCTGGATTTGCATCAAAATCAGCATCCGATACAGCAAAAATAGGAATAAGCGTCATTAATACCATAAAAATTACAACGATTAGAATTATACTTTTTTTAACAAATGATTTCAAAAAGTTCACCCCTCATTCTTATCGTGACCAGCGTAAGAACTTACCTACAGAGAATAAGCTTCCTAACGCTCCTACAACAGTTCCAATCATTACTAATAAGCCACTTATTTCAAACACTAATGGCGTTACAGGTACAAGTGTTAACACTTGATTCCAGATTAATCCATTAGCAAATTGGAATAAGTACTTATATCCAAATATCGTTACCAGAATCGGTATGATTGAACCAATCAAACCGATTACCATTCCTTCAATAATAAACGGCCAACGGATATACCAGTTGGTAGCACCTACCGTTCTCATAATACTAATTTCTCTGCGTCGTGAATGAATTGAAGTTCTAATTGTATTTGAGATTAGGAATACAGCAATGAATCCTAAGGCAACAACAATTACAAATCCAACGTTTCTTACATTCCCCAAAGTTTCTACAAATAACATTGTGGCAGTACCACCATGACTAGCATTGAAAATTCCTTCAATCGCTTCAATTTGCTCAGTTACAGCATTCATACTCTCACCAGTGCTTGTTTGTACAATAAATGCATTAAGCAACGGGTTGTTGTCTCCACGGAACGGTCCATAGAGTTTTTCTGCAACATCACTTTCGTCTCCATTTATCTGAATAAATGTTTCTAACTCTTCTTCTTTAGAAGAATATGTTACGTGAGAGACGGATGGTATTGCTTCTATTTGAGCACGAATTGCATCAATTTGTTCTTGCGTTTCGTGTTGATCATCAATTTGAACGTGAATTTGAACACTTGATTCAAGTTGATGCGTAATGCTGTTAATATTAACACTTAGCAATAGAAATACTGCCATTAATAAGAGTGTTACAGTAACAGAAGAAATACTTGATAGAGATAATGCGAAATGACGAATTACCCCTAAAAAACCTTCACGAAATACGCGTGTTATTCTACTCATGACTAATATATCCTCCTGAAGTTAAATCGGCAACTACGTGTCCTGCTTCAAGAGCAATTGTTCTCTTTTTATTGTTATTTACAATATCAACATCATGAGTAACCATTAAAATAGTTGTGTTTTCTTGTTCATTAATTTGTTCTAACAAACTAATGATTTCTGCTGACTTCTCAGGGTCTAAGTTACCTGTAGGTTCATCAGCAATTAGTAATTGCGGTTTGTTAGCAATTGCACGAGCGATTGCTACACGTTGTTGTTGCCCACCACTTAATTCAAGTGGATAAGCATTTGCTTTATCAGACAAATCAACCAATCTTAAAACTTCTCGTACACGTGAGCGAATTTTTGCTCGTGGAGTATTAACTACTTCTAAAGCAAAAGCAATATTTTCAAATACTGTTCTACGTTCTAATAATTTAAAATCTTGGAAGACGACTCCAATATTTCGACGATAATGAGGAACCTTTGAGTGGCGTAATTTCCCAACATTAAATTTGCCAACAGTAACAGTCCCACTTGAAGGAATTTCTTCTCCGTCAAGCAATTTAATGAGTGTCGATTTTCCACTTCCGGTAGGTCCAATGATATAAACAAATTCCCCTTGATTCACATCAAGGTTAATGTCATATAACGCATTAACGCCATTTTTGTATTGTTTTGAAACATTTTTTAGTACTAGCATTAATATTAGATCTCCTTAACAATTTTGATTATAGCATACTCGTTTTGAACATTGGGTGAAACTAGATTGTCCTAAATCCAAGCCCATGTACCTCCGTTACATTAGATACAATAAGGAAGGCATCTGGATCAATATCGAGTACTGTTTTTTCTAACTCGTAATATTCTGAACGATCAATTACAGTAAGAATAATTTCTTTATCACGAAGCGTATATCCTCCTCGTGCTTTAAGTAATGTTGAACCTCGAGAAATCTCAAAGTGTAGATGTTTGAGGATTTCATCATAGAAGTCTGAAATAATTGTAACTTGGCGTGCTTGTTGTCCACCAATAACGGAAATCTTATCTAGAATGGTTGTTGCAGCATATACTGAAACCAAACCAATCAAAACATCATTCAGTGAATAATTCATTAGTCCTAAGAGTACAGTTATCGCATCCACAACCAATATCCAAACAGAAACTTTGACTCTTGTAAGCTTTTCTAGGATTAGTGGTGGAATATCCATACCCCCTGTGCTTGCTCCCGTCTTAAATGTTAAGGCTAAAGCAAGACCAGATAATGCCCCACCAAAGATTGATGCTAATATAGGGTCAACGTTTGTTGGTATATCCACATGACTTAGTAATTCAATAAAGATCGGATAAAGAATTGAACTTGCAACTGTTTTTAGTGCAAATTTCTTACCTAAAAATATATATCCCAACACAAAAGTCACACCAATGATAATACTCATTAAAGTTGTTACTTCGATATCGACAAAAGGCTTGATGGCAATGGAAACCCCTGCAACTCCACCTGATAGAATATTGTTTGGAATAATGAAAAAGGTAACAGAAAAAGCAAGGATAAAGTTCCCTGCTATCAGTAATATTGCATCAATTAATTTCTCGCGAGTGTTTTTCATGTTACATACCTACATTTGTTTTAAGATACGCCTCAATAAAATCATCGAGGTCCCCATCGAGCACATCATCGACTTGGCTTGATTCAAACTTTGTACGATGATCTTTAACCATTGAGTATGGGTGCATTACGTATGAGCGTATTTGTGATCCCCACTCAATAGCTTTTTGTTCACCTTTAATGGCTGCCATTTTTGCCTGTTTTTCTTCAATTTCACGTTGGTACAGTTTACTCTTAAGCATGTTTAGTGCTTCTTCACGGTTTTGCAATTGACTTCTACCGCTTTGACATGTAACAACGATACCTGTTGCTTTGTGAGTAATTCGAACTGCAGAGTCTGTCTTGTTAACGTGTTGACCCCCTGCACCCGTAGCTCTCATCGTATCCACATCAATATCTTCTGGGTTAATTGTGATACTAATTGTATCATCAAATTCAGGAGATACATCAACGGATGTAAATGAAGTGTGACGTCGCCCTGATGAATCAAAAGGACTGATTCTCACAAGACGATGAACACCCTTTTCTGCTTTTAAATAACCATAGGCAAGTGGACCTGAGACAGAGAAGGTTACAGATTTAATACCTGCTTCGTCACCATCCAGATAGTTCAAGACACTAATCTTATATCCATGATCTTGCGCCCAACGTGTATACATACGATACAACATTTCCGCAAAATCCTGACTTTCTGTACCACCAGCACCTGGGTGAATCTCAACAATCGCATTCTTTTGGTCATAATCATGACTTAAAAGAACCAGTATCGAGAATTCGTTTAATTCTTTTTCAATGTCTTTTATATCTGACTCAAGAATCTCTTTAAATTCTTCATCGTTTTCCATTTTAATGAGTTCAAGTGTTTCCTCACTGTCTTCTAGTTTCTTAGTGAGCTCAGCGTGAGTTTCTACCACTTTACGAATCCCATTTAATTTTTGAATGTGAGCAGAACTTCTACGATTATCATCCCAAAAGCCATCTGCCATCATTTCTGCTTCTAATACTTTAACTTGTTCGCGCTTTGTAGCCAAGTCAAAGTGAATCACCGAGCGCTTTCAATGATTCTTTCGATGCATCAATAAATTGTGCAATCTCGAATAATTCCATACTTATCACCCTTGTCTATATTCGATTTTTACATTAATACAGAACATGACAATATCTTGAGCAATTTGATTCAACATATCATCAAACATTTCATATCCTTCTTCAACATAAGCTTGTAAAGGTTTCTCTTGTGCATACGAACGAAGGTGAATCCCCTCACGTAGCTTACTCATTGCATCAATATGATCAATCCAAGAACGGTCAATCATTCTTAGTGACATATCTTTTTCAATTCGTGTAAATTGATCTTTAACTTCTTTAATCTTGTCTTCGTATCGTGACCATGCATCATCAACAATAAATCCTTCCATCTCTTCTACTGATAGATTAGAAAGTGCTTGTGGATTAACAACATCGGATACTAAACCAAGTTTCTCTAAACCTTCAACCAAGCCTTGAATATCAACACTGTGGTCTTTTGATTCCATATCTCGATGACCTGCAATTGCATTGGAGACAACACGTGTAAACATTTCTTTTACAACAGTGTGTACATCTTCGTTTTCTAAAATGTAGTCACGTTGTTCATACATGATCTCACGTTGTTGACGTAATACATCATCATATCCAAGTAATGTTTTACGAACATCAAAGTTGATTCCCTCAACACGACGTTGTGCAGCACTAATTTGTTTTGTGAGTACTTTATTTTCAATTGGAACATCGCCAAGTTTTGATGTAAATCCTTCAAAACGTTCGCTACCGTAACGAATCATTAAATCATCTTCAAAGGATACAAAGAATCTTGAGAATCCAGGGTCTCCTTGACGACCAGAACGACCACGTAATTGGTTATCAATACGACGTGATTCATGGCGTTCACTACCAAGAACAGCTAAACCACCAAGTGCACGTGATTCATCATCTAACTTAATGTCAGTACCACGACCAGCCATGTTGGTTGCGATTGTTACAGAGCCTTTGCGTCCTGCACGTTCGATAATTTGAGCTTCACGAGCATGGTTCTTCGCATTTAAGATTTCGTGACGGATTTTACGTTGAGTCATCATCATACTAATGTACTCTGATGTTTCAACTGCAACTGTACCAACAAGAACAGGTTGTCCTTTTTCGTTAAGTTCACGAACCATATCAATTAATGCTTCAAATTTAGCCTTTTTAGTTCCAAAGATTAAATCAGATTCATCAATACGAATTACTGGACGGTTTGTAGGAATTTCTATAACACGCATGTTATAGATTTCAATGAATTCTTCTTCCTCAGTTTTTGCGGTACCTGTCATTCCTGATAGTTTATCGTAAAGTCTAAAGAAGTTTTGGTACGTAACAGTAGCTAATGTTACTGTTTCTTGTTTAATTGTAACGTTTTCTTTTGCACTAAGTGCTTGGTGAAGACCGTCTGAATACTCACGACCTTCCATTAAACGACCTGTAAATTGGTCAACAATCACAATCTGATTGTCTTGAACGACATATTCGATGTCACGTATCATTACATAGTTTGCTTTAAGTGCATTGTTGATATGGTGTAGTAAATTTGTGTTTTCTAAATCGTAAAGATTATTAAGTTTAAAACTACGCTCAGCCTTCTCAACTCCAGCTTCTGTAAGTTGAACTGATCGTGATTTCTGATCAATCACATAGTCTGCACCTTCGCTAAGTTTCTTCACAAAACGATCAGCTTGTTCATACAAACGAGCACCTTCACGTTGTCCACCTGAAATAATCAGTGGTGTACGGGATTCGTCAATTAAAATCGAGTCAACCTCATCAATCAGTGCAAAATGAAGCGGACGTAAAACACGATCTTCAACACGAGTAACCATGTTATCACGAAGATAGTCAAATCCTACTTCTGAGTTAGTTGTATAAGTAATATCACAGAGATATACTTCACGTTTTTGTGTTGCTGTAAGTTGACGTAAGTTTGTACCTACTGTTAAACCTAGGAAACGGTGAATTTCACCCATCCAGTTCGCATCACGATCCGCTAAGTATTCGTTAACTGTAATAACGTGAACACCTTTACCTTCAAGTGCATTTAAGTATGCTGGTAAAATAGCTGTTAATGTCTTACCTTCACCAGTACGCATTTCAGCGATGTCACCTTGATGTAAAATGATACCACCCATTAACTGCACAAAGTAAGGAAACTCTCCAATAACACGATAAGCAGCTTCACGAGCAACCGCAAATGCCTCTACCAAAATGTCATCCAATGTTTCACCATTTTCGAGTCGTTGTTTAAATTCTACTGTTTTATGTTTTAATGCTTCGTCATCAAGTGCACGCATTGAATCTTTGAGTGCCTCAATCAACTCAGCTTTCTTTTCTACACTTTTTAAAACCTTAGCATCACCGCTAAATAAATTCTTAAAAAAGCCTGCCATGGTAAATCCTCCATTCTTGATTATTGTAACATATAGCCTTATAAAAAAGCTGGTTTCGAACCAACTTTCCTTTAGATTCTCATGATGTTGTGAGCTTGTTTTCCATGTTCTGTTTCTACAATCTCAAATTCAACCAGTACACCTGGTTCAATGACTTTGTAGCCTTCCATGATTATATGAGAAAAGTGAAAGAATATATCTTTGTTATCTTCTGTTGTAATAAATCCATATCGCTTTTCTGTATTGTATGTCTTGACCTGACCTTTCATACTAAACACCTCATTACTCACATCACAATTATACTTTAGAGTGCATTAAATCACAAGTATCTCAGTGTTTGATGTTTGCTGAGGCAATCACGATGACTCTTAGCTTATTTGTATGAGGTTTAAGTGCACGGATACATGCAGTAATTGTATTGCCTGAGGTGCTGATATCATCGAATAAAATGACGTCACACTCTCCTATCTCCTCAGTAGATTTAATACTGATATGTTTAAGAATAGATGTTCGGTTCTTACTTTGTGTTTGGTCATTCTTAGCTGTATTTATTAGTACATCGGTTGACTTGATACCCAAGCAATCCAGTAGCAGCGGTAAATGATCAAATCCTCTTTTACCTTTGGATTCATTACGAGATGGAACGCATACAAACTTCCATCGTTTTGATAGTAGTTTTAAGTAGTATCGGTAATCCCATAATATACATCGCGCTAAATACTTATCTCGACCTTCTTTATATCTTAAAAGAGTTTCTCGCACCTTATCTTCATACTGGTAAAGAAACGTAACTTTAACTCCCTCCATCTTAATGTGACGAAGGTGGGTGGATAACTGACAGTGATGACATAGATATGGATTATCAAAGCAAGCATCTAATAGTGGCTTGTCTTTGGGTGATTCTTCAAAACAGAGAGCGCAGAATTGTTTGCTGTAGTGATTCGTTTGATTGCTTTTTGAATTTCTTGATTTATTTCCAAACAATAGAAAAATACCTTTCCTTTTTTGGGTTTCATTCCTCTTAGGGCTCTTCCGGAAATTTGGACCAACGAGCCTTCATTAAACGTTCGATGATCAGCACAGTATACAAATACAAAACACCCAGGGAAGGTTACCCCTCGCTCCAGAACTGTCGTCGCGATAAGTATTCCACCAGACTGTCGAAATGCATCAATCGGCGACTGTTTGTCCTCAGTATCCGATGTAATCATTGGAGATCTTAAGATGTGACTAAGTTTTCTGGCAAGTTTTTTTGTAGGCACAAACACAAGACATGATTCATTGCTATACGCTCTCAAATCCAGTATGAGACGAAACAGTAAAAAATATCCGCGCTTGATTTCTGGAACAGGTAAAAGAACACCACTTGGTCTAATACTTAATTCCAGTCTTTTAACGTGATCAATTGTAAAGGTCGCAGATAAATATACAATTGTACCACGACACGATGCGTGGAGAATTCTTTCAAGAATCTTGTTTCCTGCATAAGGAAATGCATCCGGCTCATCAAGAATAAGCACATCAAAATATTGGTAGTAACGAAACAGTTGGTGAGTCGTACAGACTACTAAATCTGCGATTGTCTTATCTGTATAACCTCCACATACCGGTATGATACTTTGACTAGGGTAATACGACTGCAGACGTGCAGCAAGCTCTAAGACCACTTCTCGTCGCGGAACAGTCCAAGCAACACGTTTCCCTTCTCGAAAACAGCGTTCGATTAATTTGAGACAAATTTCAGTTTTACCAGCACCACAAACAGCATCAATAAAAATTGACTCATGAACACCTTTTTCAGCAAGTACAGTACTAATCTCGTCTTGCCATGGCATAAGTGTAATATTTTTATCAAAGTCATCCCAAACAGAAATATCTACATCCTCAGCATAAGGAAAAGACAAACACCTTCTACATTCTCCCAGATAAAATAACTGTTCATTATCTTCCAAACAACGAACGCATTGCTTCATGATTATCACCACTAATAAATAGAGTTATTATTATCTATAGTCCTAAACAGAAAAAAACCTTAGCATTTCTATCAGGATGCTAAGGTTCATTCGAGGGGTCGTTCCTACGATGTAGGCATTTCTGTGAAAAGATAAATAATACCAGATAAAAGTATTACTAAGAAACAGTTTGATTCTGACAATTATCTTTTTTGTTTTACCTCTCTTTCTTTTGGCTACTTCCACTGTTCAAGAAAGTAAGCGACTGTATAATAAATCAAAATTGATATCTATCTACCAAAATGTCATGAACAACGCTTTTATCGTCATAAAAAAATCAACAATTCGTTAAATTTTGTTGCGAAATCAACAATCATTAAAAACACAGTAAATGAATGAATATCAAAGCTGTATATTCATAAAAAAAACTTAGATTTTCTAAGGTTTTTGAGCTTATTTTTCTGCTAAGACCGCTTTGTATGCAGCACCGATTTTACCCGCATCATTGAATTGCTTACACACATCAATGTTCCAATGTTTGGAGTATTTATTCATTTTTGCGACTTGATCTTTAATATCTTCAAGAATACGCGGTACAGCACTTACACCACCACCAATAAGAATCGTATCAGGATCTAATGCAAAACCGATATTTAAGATTCCTGTTGATAATGCACGAATCCATCGTTTATAGATAGCTTCTACTTTTTCATTACCTTCTTCAAGATATTGGAATACTTTCTTACCATCGATTGATTCAAAAGGTACATTGAGTGCTTTCGCAACCATTCTCACAAGAGGAATTGATGCGCTTGTTGCACTCATAATTTCAATGTCTTCATAGTCTTCAAATTCACGATTAATCATGTATCCGAATTCTCCCGCAAAGAAGTTACTACCGGTATACAGTTTATGGTCAATAATGATACCACCACCGATACCACTTCCAATAGTAATACAGACAAGATTACGTGAATTAACACCATTACCTATCCACTTTTCTGCTAGAGCTACACAGTTTGCATCATTCTCAATTGCTACTGGAATTCCAACTCTCTTTTCAATTAGCTCGCCAATTCGTGAACCACCAATGAAAGGTATTGCTCCACCTTCAATGATATAACCTTCTTCCGTATTGACTCCACCAGGAATACTCAAACCTACTGCATCAATGTTTTCAAACGATTCGATGATTCCTACAACGCAATCCACAAAATCGTCTAAATTAGTTTTTGGAGTAACAATTTGTCCGTTCTCTCCAACATACTCAATTCCTAACTCATTAAACACTCCATATTTAATAGAGCTTCCCCCAACATCAATACCACAGTATCGTTTCATAGTCATTACCATCCTTTATCATATACTTTTATTCTATATGAAAGGTTATAATGTTACAATCTAAAAAGTAAATCTACTGACTAATGACAGTCTATTATGAAAATACTCCTGTATTTTAGCAAACAAAAACAGCAACCTTCTGGAAGCTGTTTTCTATCTATGATATTAATTGTGATTTGTTAAGTAGCTCACAGTGATGATTACCACGGTAAGCGTTCATTTCCCTTTACGAGATAACTCTTTTGCGCAAACTGTGCAAGAGGATCGTCAGAATACGAATCTGAATAAAATTCTTCCATTTCATTGATATCATATTCAAGTTTCATTCTGCGAACCTTTTCAGGTCCATAGCAGTTTTCCTGCATATTCTCACCACTTAGAGGATTCACATCCGATGCAATAAGAGCAATCCCTAACTTATTTGTGATAGGTCTTAGAAGAAAGTCTGGTGATGCTGAAATGATTAAATCATCGTCTCTCTTTTGATCATAGTACCATGACTTTATTTTATGCTCGTTTTCATCCCAAAAAATCTGAACTTCTTGTCCTATGTTTGGAATTGATTGAAAGTACTCATAAAAGACTGTCTTCATTTCAGTCTTTGTAATTTTACGACGCTTGTATTGGCTCATTGCGCGCATTTGGCGAGGCCAGTATTTTGAAATCGACGGATATTTCTTTAAACAATGTTTATAGAAATCTATTGAACTATCTCCATCATAAATTGTTTTGTCCCAATCATAAACGTTCATAATAGCTTTCCTCTCTTCTTTTTATCTCACGTAACTCAATATATTTTTGACGCATTTTTAAATATACCTGAGCTGTTTGATGACTATCATCTAAAGCTCTATGTCCTACTGATCGTTCAACTTCAAAGTATTGACATAAAGTTTCTAATTTGTGGTTTCTGATATCTTTATTGATTAATCGTGATATGCGTAGGGTATCAACATAATCGTTCTTCATTCGTTTTCCTGTTTTATCATAATATGCTGCAAAGACTAAACCATAATCAAAATTTACGTTGTGACCAAGAATGACATCATCACCAATAAAGGCAATCACATCTTCAATCAAGGTATCGATCTTAGGAGCATCTACTAACATATCATCGGTAATTCCTGTTAACGATTGCACAAAAGGGAGAATCGAGTTCTCCGGTTTTACAAAAGAGCATAGTGAGTCTACTGGTTTTCCACCACGATACTTAATAGCACTAATTTCTGTAATATCTACAGGTTTATTGCTACGCCCTGTGGTTTCTAAATCAATAACTGTAAAGTCTCCGACAAATTGTAATAAATTGTTTCCAAATCGTTTCATAATTACCTCATTACTAGGTTTTATTGTACCATATAATCATTTATTGTTAAATAAAACGAACTGTTAACTATTTTTAACAAGTTCGTTTCTTTTACTATTTATATGTTCCTATTGTATCCCTAAGCGAAGTAATCATGTTTGTTTCAGTGAATAATTTTACACTTTCATTATCATCTGACAAAATTACCAATATCGTAATGTCATCAATTCCCTTTTCCCTTACATTTTTTTGGTTGTACGAGATTAGCAACTGTCCTGCTTCAACGAATTCATCTTTTTCTACATGTAGTTTCAATTCGTTTTCAATTAACTCTGTGTTGATGCTTACATGAATCAGGAATTCCTGCTTATCGGTTTTTAATCCAACTGCATGGTTTGTTCCTTTAAGCGTCATAACTACTTGCCCAGATAGTGGTGAGTAAATTTTTCCTTCTTGCGGAATAATAGCAATACCATCACCCATCATTTTTTGCGAAAAAACTTCGTCAGGAACTGATTCAATAGGAACAAGTTTACCTAAGGCAAACGGTTTTACCTTTTTCTTTTTACTAAAGAAGCTCATAAAATCCCTCTCAAACAAAATTTAATCTTAAAGTAATCAACATGATAATAATATTTATTACTAGAGCCAACAAACTTCCACCACAGTTTCCAAATGACGCACCTTTTTTTCTCCTGATAGCTTCAAAGAATTTAATTGATGATCTACTATTAACTAGATATATTATGTAGATGAATATTGATATACCAAATATATTTAGAACAACAATTTGACTAATTAGCATTAACAGAAGATTAACCTGAACAACTTCTATTTCCTCTGGATTTTCAATTTTCTTATACTGTTGAAACAACAAGTATCCAATGAAGCCAAGTGTAAACGCTGTTATCATATTCAATGTTAGTAAAATGTCTTTTTCAAGTAGTTCTTGAATACTCAAATTTAATTTACTCGCTCCTTGGCTAATATAGAAGTAGAACAATATTGGATAAACCCCAAGTATCATGCTAGATATAGCAATTACTTTTTCAGTTTTTGATTGCAATTTGTGTGTAATTCGTTGACTCATTTATTATTCCCTTCCTAAAAGCGTTTCAAATTCATCTCTTACACTTGGAACGCTCAATCCTACAATAACTTGGATCGCCTTTCCATTAACAACAAGTCCATGTGCTCCTGATTTTTTAAATTCGTTTAAAGGTGCAATGAGGCTTGAGTCATTAACAGAAACTCTTAAACGTGTTGCACAGTTAGTTACATCAACGATATTTTCTTTACCTCCAAGTAGGGATAGAAAACTTTCAGCCTTAGCTGCATCTCCGCCTTTTACCACTATATCTTCTTTAGGATCATTCTCTGTCCCTTCGCCATTTTTTGTAGCGTTATATTCTTTCTTAGATACCAGTTTAACTTCTTCATCATCTGCTTCTCGCCCTGGTGTTGGTAAATTCATCTTGATTATCATAAATCTAAATACTACAAACCATATAAACGAGAATACTAGGCCAATACCTACTTGAAGTAAATATTGTTGCCAGTGATTTTGACCTAGAGGTAACCAGTTCAAAGCTAACCAGTTTATTAAACCACTTGAGAAGTTCCCAGTAATTCCTGCAATATAAGCAACGGTCGCAAGCGATGCCGCAATCAATGCGTGAACAAAGAATAATAGAGGTGCAATAAATAAGAATGTGAATTCAATTGGTTCTGTGATTCCAGCAAACATAGCAGTAAGTGTTACGGGAATCATTAAACCTAATACTTCTTTCTTTTTATTTGGTTTAGCGGTAAAGTAAAATGCTGCAGATATTCCAATAGGCGCAAAGACTTTACTCATACCGAATAGAAGGAATCCTCCACCTGGAAATAAAGTTCTTAAGCTGTCCGTAGATTGGGCGATACTTGGTAAACTTTCAACCCAACCTGCAACTAGACCACCATTCATAACAATAGATTCATATTGCATAGGCATGTAAATAAAGTGGTGTAGCCCTGTAGGAATAAGAATACGTTCTAAGAATGTGTATACCCAAATACCAATCGCTCCAGTGCTAATAAAGAATGTTTGCATGCTTGCAATTACATTTTGAACTTGTGGCCAAATCGCCATAAAAATAAAAGCAAGAGGAATCATTACAAAGAAACCAATCATACAAATAAATGATGATCCTTTAAATACACCTAACCATTCAGGTAATTGAGTGTCAAAATATTTATTATGTAAATATATAACGATTCCTGAAACTATTAGTGCACCAACCATACCTGTGTCTAAAGTCTTGATGTTTGCTACTAGTGCCAATCCGCTACCGCTCACTGCATCAACTGAGTAATCTACCCCAAAACTCATTCCCCAATTTGCAAGCATTGCAGCTAACATATAATTAAATGTTAAATAAAGAACAAATGCCTCCATACTCGCACGAGCATTTTGCTTCTTTGCAAGTCCTATAGGTAAGGATATTACAAATAACAACGGAACTTGTCTAAATAGTGTCCAAGCACCTTCTTTTATTACAAACCAAACCTTATACCATTGAGTGGCTGGGTTTGCAATTGATCCCATAATCATTTCATTTTGAAATACAGTACATAATCCAACAACGATTCCTGAGAAAGCAAACAATAATACTGGAGTAAACATTGCCCCACCGAATCTTTGTATTTTTTGCATCATAACAATTCTCCTTTTCTTGTACTGTCATATTAGCAACACAAGAAAGCGTTTACAACAATATCGTCAGACCTAGTTCTATAATCCATATCATGTGTGATTTCACAAAATATGGATTATTTTTCAGGTGAATCCTCAAGATAAATTAAGTACCTAAAAAAGATATTCTCACACAATAAATTCAACATCGCTGATGGATGATATAGTTGCTTGCTTACATTTATTTGCGATATTGAAGATTCATAGCAAACAGAATATTTGCATGTCTTGGCTAATCTAGATTGCTTCCCTTTACAAATTGCTACAACGGGTATTTTCTTTTCAATAAGTGCTTTACAATATTCGGTGATTTCGCAGTCATGACCGTCAGATGATATTACTATTACTAATTCTTCGTCTGTAATATTTCTTAGCAATGCACTAGTTTCTGCACTACCGTACACCAAGTAAGCTAGCTTTTCTGTCTTAAACAACATCTGTTTAAATTCTTCCGCCACATGATTCTCTGTTGCTCCACTACTAACCAGAAATATTCGACTTGATCGATAAATTAGCTTTGATACTTCGTTATTATCATATAGCATAAGTTCTTTAATTGAATTAGTATAATCCTCATAGACTTCCTTTATGGTTTCATTACTGATCTTTACTCTATTCTGCAAATCGTTCTTAACAATAAATTTTAGTTCAGAGTAACCAGACAACCCTAATTTTTGAGCAAATCTCAAAACACTTGTGCGGGAAGTATTACAAATCACTGCTAACTTATTAATTGATAGTTCGGTTATTTCAGATGGATTATTTCGAATGTATCTATATATGTGATAATCTGTTTCGTTTAATTCGTTAACATTTTCTTTAATTAATTTTTCGAATTTCATAATTTTCACCTCATTTGCATTATACGTTTTATCTGAGTGAATTACAAAAACCAAAAGAGAGCTTCAATTAAGCTCTCTTACTGTTATTTCAACTCTGGCCAATAATCTTTATTAGCAACAATTAAATCATCTAGGATATCTTTTGCAACTTTAGCACTTGGGACTGTTTTTGATACAGTTAATGCTTGCCATACTTTTTGATAGCTGTTTTCAATCCAACCTTCAACTGCTAGTTTTTCTGAGCAAACTTGCTGTGTCATTAGTCCACGTTGGAATGTTGGTATATCACCAATTGCAAGAGGCTCTGGTCCATTTTTACCAACTATACATGGAATTTCGACCATTGCAGTCTCATCAAAGTTATGAATTGCTCCCTTATTTTCAACTATTAACAACATTCTTTCTTTTGTATTAAATGCAATCGCACAAGCTAAGTCCACGATAAAGCTTGCATGAACCCCAGCTTCAAATTCATTTCCTACACTTGTTCCTGATTCTGCAATTCGTTTTGCTTGCTCAAATACACGTTTCTCTCTTCCATCCATTACTTCATTTGCTCGAGTATATTCTACATTCTCATGTTCTACTATGTAATCTTGGAACAGATAATATTTTAGGTATGTATTTGGTAATGTGTCAGGATCAACTGCATAAACATCTTTTGCTTTTGTGAATGTATCTTGCCAACTTTTATCTTTATGTTGGAAATCTGGAGTATTAATTGCATAACCATATTTTGATACATGTTCCTTCAACTTAGGCATTAAATCATTTCCATCTTTATCAATAATACTTGTCCACCAACCAAAGTGGTTAAGTCCATAATATCTAACTTCCATGTCTTTACGAGAATTTAATCCCAATATTTTCGACATAGTTGTTTCAATACTTACTGGCATATCACAGATGTTAATGATTTTCTTACCTGGTCTTAATCGACGAGTTGCCTCAGCAACAATAGCAGCTGGGTTAACATCTAAACTTCCGTTAGATAAGGCATTTAATATCGCCTCAAAATTTCGTTTTTCTGTCCAGCGTACAAAACCAATGGGATAATCATTTCCTTTTTCTTCGTATTGCAGCGGAATCTCATTCACTATGACTTCAAGAGCCGATGCACCAGGTATGACCCCGGACAAGAGCATGGCGAGCATAAAACTCGCTATATTGTGCAGATATTTCATTGGCTTCTCCGTATGTCAGAGAAACAGCGTAATCAAGAGTCAGAGCTTAGTCCTGAACAAACTCTGAAAGCGCATCATTTTCAAAAGCGATACAACTATCGGTCATCCGGGTTAAAAATGCATCGATAG
>RCMY010002066.1_pt1 | contig 18344 bp, 17 predicted proteins | sample 2041341 | NCBI WGS metagenome assembly RCMY01 (sample SAMN09708234, study PRJNA481090) | Marine sediment metagenome, whole genome shotgun sequencing project. | reverse complement strand
ACAAGCAGATTTATGGGTAGAGCTTATTCCTTATAGAGAAACGCGTAACTACGTTAAAGCGGTAATGGCATATAAACAAATTTACGCAGCGCAGCTTAACGCTGCAGAGTTTAAGCCCATTGTTATGCCTGCTCCCAATGAAGTGGCATTAATAAAACGCACAGTATTTAGCGATTTTATTGATACCGATATACCCGTTTCGCTGTAATGGGTTTAATGATTGCAAATGGCTGAATTTGGGCTGGGAAATGAATAATGTTACATAATGTGCTAGCATTTAAGGCTTAATTCAGCGTAAACGAATAAATAAAAGGGACTGCATGACTGCACAATCTATGGCGAAAGAGTACGCCGCGCATATCGATATTTTACAAGCCCGCACGCGTGAAGCGCTAGAGCACGAGAGCATAGATGGCTTAGTGATTCATTCAGGGCAAGGCAAGCGTCATTTTTTAGACGACAATAATTATCCTTTTAAAGTGAATCCACAGTTTAAAGCTTGGTTGCCAGTTATTGATAATCCTAATTGCTGGTTAATAGTAAACGGGCGTGATAAGCCAAAGTTAGTGTTTTATCTGCCAGTCGATTTTTGGCATAAAGTCCCTGAAACGCCAACTGATTTTTGGGTAGAGCACTTTGATATTCAGTATCTTAAACAAGCTGATATGGTCGAAAAACACCTACCTTACGATAAAGCAAAATTTGCCTATATTGGTGAATTTATAGAAGTTGCTAAAGCCTTGGGTTTTGAATTAGTAAACCCCGATCGTATCATGCATTATCTGCACTACTATCGCGCTTATAAAACGGAATATGAGCAAGACTGCATGCGCCAAGCGAATAAAATCGCGGTGCGTGCGCACAAAGCTGCAAAGGCCGCATTTTTAGCGCATGCCAGTGAATTTGAAATAAATCAGGCTTATTTGTTAGCCGCACAGCAAGGCGATAACCAAGTGCCTTATGGCAATATTATTGCGCTCAACGAGCATTCTGCAATATTACATTACACCGTGCTCGAAACTCAAAAGCCTGCTGAGAATCTGTCGTTTTTAATTGATGCTGGGGCGAACTTTCATGGGTACGCGGCGGACATTACGCGATCATACTCAAGCCAAAATAATCAATTCTCAGATTTGATAAAAGCGGTTAATGCACTTAATTTATCACTGATTGCTCAATTAAAGCCTGGTTTGAGTTATGTAGATGTGCATAAAGCGGCTTACTTGGGCGTGGCAAAAATTTTAACCCAATTCAATGTGCTTAATATGACGCCTGAAGATGCGGTATCCACGGGTATAGTAAGCACGTTTTTCCCGCACGGCATTGGTCATCAATTAGGGCTGCAAGTGCATGACGTAGCGGGTTTTGCTAGCGACGATCGCGGCACGCCAAATCCACCGCCAGAACAACATCCATTTTTACGCTGTACGCGAATTATTGAAGCGGGACACGTTTATACGATAGAGCCTGGCGTATACTTTATCGATTCATTATTAGCAGCGTTGAAAGGAAGCGAACATTCCAAATACGTTAACTGGAATGTCATTGATGAGTTTCGTCCTTACGGCGGCGTGCGCATAGAGGACAATATTATTATTCATCGTGAACGCAACGAAAATATGACGCGCGAAGCGGGGCTGAATTAGTTTTTAGCCGTCGCAGTGGTAGGCTGAACATTAAATAAATCGAGATGGGCTAGGCAATAGCTTAACTGTCGACTTAACTATCTCGATTCACCGATAAGTCAGCAAGCCCTAAAAGCGCGAGTTTGTATTTAGATTCAGGTACGATAGTAAGGGCTTTTTTGGCTAACGCAGACGCTTCTACTGCCTTTGCCCGAGTGTACTCAATAGAGCCTGCCTGTTGCATTAAGCCTATTATCGTATCAAAGTGCGGCATACCGTCTGCATTCTCAATTGCACTTCTAATTAATGCGGCGCCTTTTTCATCTGCATTCCACATTGCATGTAGCAAAGGAAGCGTCGGTTTTCCTTCGGCTAGGTCATCGCCCGCTTTTTTACCCATCACATCTTCATTGGCAACATAATCAAGGACGTCGTCAACTAATTGAAATGCGGTGCCCAAATATTTCCCGTATTCTTGCATGGCGGTTTCAATTTCAGGGGATTGGTCAGTCAGCACGGCAGCAAGTTGCGTAGCCGCTTCGAATAAACGGGCTGTTTTGCTATAAATAACTTCTAAATAGCTTTCTTCACTGGTATCAGGATCGTTACAGTTCATTAACTGCATGACCTCGCCTTGTGCTATTCGGTTGGTTGCGTCAGAAAGCACATTCATAACATGCATGCGCTTTAACCCCACCATCATTTGAAAGGCGCGGGTGTATAAAAAATCGCCAACAAGCACGCTAGCTTGATTGCCAAACACTGCGTTAGCGGTTTCACGCCCTCTGCGCATAGTGGATTCATCTACTACGTCGTCATGTAACAAAGTAGCCGTATGAATGAATTCAATAATAGCCGCTAAGCTATGATGATCGGTATTTTGAATATTCAAGGCGCGGGCGGCCAAGACGGTTATGAGCGGGCGTAATCGCTTACCACCACTATTCACAATATAAAATCCAAGTTGATTAATAAGTGCCACATCAGATGTCACTTGTTGCTGGATCAATTTATTTACGGCCTGCATATCAGGTTCGGACAGCGCTTTTATTTGAGTAAGATCCATGTAAAAACTATTTATTAAAAAAATGTAGGTGTGTATTTTACATTAAACGCGTTATATCTCTAGTTATGTTGCTGTATTTGATGAAATTTAAGTATAATGTTTTTATAAAATGCATATTAGTAAAATATTGTGTAAATTAAGTGCAATTTATCCTTGTAACAAAGCGAAACTTTACCTATAATTCGCGCCCTGTTTTTTGAATTAAGCGCATGAATGCGCAGTGCGGAGAAAATTATGTACGCGGTTTTCCAAAGTGGTGGTAAACAACACCGTGTGGCCGAAGGCCAAACCGTTCGTCTAGAAAAAATCGAAGTAGCTCCGGGTGAAACCGTAGAGTTCGATAACGTCTTGATGGTGAGTAATGGTGACGATATTAAGATTGGTACACCCCTTGTAGCTGGCGGCAAGATTACTGCGGAAGTAGTAACTCATGGTCGTGGCGATAAAATTAACATTGTGAAGTTCCGTCGCAGAAAGCATTCGCGTAAGCAGATGGGACATCGCCAGTGGTTCACGGAAGTGAAAATCACTGCGATCAGCGCATAGTTTTGGATTAGGTATTAGGAGACGAACACATGGCACATAAAAAAGCTGGTGGTAGTACTAAAAACGGTCGCGACTCGATAAGCAAACGCCTTGGCGTTAAACGCTTTGGTGGTCAGGCTGTATTAGCAGGTAATATTATTGTTCGCCAACGTGGTACTGAGTATCACCCTGGAGACAATATGGGTATTGGTCGTGACCATACTCTTTTTGCACTTACTGACGGTAAAGTTCAGTTTGCGATAAAAGGCCCTAAAAACCGTAGATACGTAAGCATTGTTGCTGAGTAATCAGGTTTTGTAAGCAATTTTAGAAACCCTGCTTTTGCAGGGTTTTTTTTGCGTTTCAAATATCTGCACTTTACTTCAACCACATCACTTGAAAACAGCCAGTTATCGAAATTAAATAAACCTGATATACTCAAAACAGTAAGCTATTAATTAGTAAGATAAGCACTACAGGATTAAACCAAGCAAATGAAATTTGTAGATGAAGCAGAAATTCGCGTCGAGGCCGGCGACGGCGGTAATGGCGTGGTTGGATTTAGGCGCGAAAAGTATATTCCAAGAGGTGGTCCTGATGGTGGCGATGGCGGTGATGGCGGCAGTGTCTATTTAGAAGCCGATGAAAACCTAAATACCCTAATAGATTATCAGTTTGAACGTTTTCATCGTGCAGAACGGGGACAAAACGGGCAGGGCAGTGATTGCACCGGACGCAAAGGCGAGCCTCTCATCTTAAAGGTGCCCGTGGGCACTCGTGCAACCGACAAGGAAACTGGCGAAGCCTTAGGCGATTTAACCGCACATGGTCAACGTATGAAGGTCGCTCAAGGTGGCTTTCACGGCTTAGGTAACGCAAGATTTAAAACCAGTACAAACCGAGCACCAAGGCAAAAATCAAACGGTTCAGCGGGCGAAATACGACATTTAACCTTAGAGTTACTGCTACTTGCGGATGTAGGTTTGCTAGGCTTGCCAAACGCAGGGAAATCGACCTTTATTCGTTCGGTATCTGCAGCTAAGCCAAAAGTCGCTGATTATCCGTTTACCACATTGGTACCCAATTTAGGTGTTGTGCGATTAGACGCACAAGCCAGTTTTGTTATCGCCGATATTCCCGGTCTCATCGAAGGAGCCTCTGACGGAGCTGGTTTAGGCATTCAATTTTTAAAGCATTTGGAACGTTGTCGAATATTGTTGCATTTAGTCGATATTATGCCCGCAGATGGCAGTGACCCAGTTGAGAATGCGCTTACCATTATTAACGAGCTAGAAACCTATAATCCTAAATTGGCAGCAAAGCCGCGTTGGCTAGTGTTTAATAAAGTAGACCTAATGTTAGAAGAAGAAGCCGACGCACTGTGTCAGCAAATTGCTGATCAAATGGGTTGGGAAGAAGACTACTATCAAATTTCTGCGGTTAATAAATTGGGTTCTATGGAACTTTGCCAAGATATTAAGCAGTTTATAGATTCATTGCCACCAGAAGATTATTCGACGGATGAAGATGAAGAAATCGACTTTAAATGGGATTCCTTCCAACAATCACCCGCTATAAGTGACGCTGATTCGGATGATTTTGATGATGAAGACGATGACGATGAAGATGACGACCATCCAAATGTAGTTTATGTAAGAGAATAATGAATAGGGGCTGATTTTCAGCCCTTTTATCCTTAATTGAGCTGAACTACCAATATATGGCACCTATCAATATGAAAATCAGCATGATAGCCGCAATGGCAAAAAACAGAATTATCGGTAAAGAAAATCAAATGCCATGGCATTTGCCTGCAGATTTAAAACACTTTAAAGCGGTAACGTTAGGCAAGCCAATCATCATGGGTCGTAAAACCTATGAGTCGATTGGAAAAGCCTTGCCTGGTCGCAAAAACATTGTGATTAGTCGCAACGAAGAATACGCCTTAAACGATGCAATAGTGGTACATAATTGCGAATCAGCAATATCAGTTGCAAGCTTAGAATCTGATGAAGTCATGGTTATTGGCGGCGGCACTGTTTACCAAGCCTACATAAGCCAAGCAAGTCAGTTATTCTTAACCTTTATTGATTTAGATGTGCTGGGAGACACACAGTTTCCCGATTATGAGTCACTAGCCGATTGGCAAATTACGCACCAAGAGTCTCATAAAAGTGATGAAAAAAATCGTCACAACTATGAATTTGTCACTTTATTGCGCCGTAATTAACGCCCTAGCCGTAACCGCTTATAAACCATGCCATGACACATAGAAATAGTTACTGGGCGTAATTAGATTAGTTATGGCGACGTTTTCCCCGTCGCTGAGATTGGCGTCGACCTTGTGGCTTTGTATCGGCCTCAAAATTACCATATTCCTCCTCATCATCAGGTGCGATTACCGGCGGCGGCTTCTCACTTGGTGCAAAACCTGAGATGATTTCGCGTTTAAACGTATTACCAATGAAACGCTCTATAGACTGCAACTGCTTTGATTCATCCTCACTGAATAACGAAATCGCTAAACCAAAAGTGCCAGCACGACCAGTACGACCAATGCGATGCACATAGTCTTGTGGTACATAAGGGAGCTCAAAGTTGACGACACAAGGCAGTTGATTTACATCAATACCGCGAGCCGCAATATCCGTGGCGACCAATGCCCTCACATTACCGTTTTTAAAACCCTCTAAAGCATGTGTGCGGGCGTGCTGGGTTCTATTGGCATGAATTGATGCGGCACTTATATTGGCTTTTTCAAACTGCATTACTAATCTATCTGCACCGTGCTTAGTACGACAAAAAACCAACACTTGATGCCATTTATTTTTTTTAATGAGATGAACTAACAGCTTACTCTTCCGCTCTTTGTCTACCAAGTATACTTTTTGCGTAATAGTATCGACGCTACTTTTGTCTGCAGTCACTTCAATTAAACGAGGATTATTTAACATCCCTCTAGCAAGCGATTTTATTTCTTTAGAAAACGTCGCTGAAAACATTAAGGTTTGGCGTTTACTCGGCAGCAACGTTTGGATGAGGCGTATATCATCTATAAAGCCCAGATCCAACATGCGGTCAGCCTCGTCTAAAACTAATAACTCAAGCTGCTTAAAGTTTATTGACTGTTGATTATAAAGATCAATTAAACGGCCAGGCGTGGCAACAAGTACATCCAAACCACCTTGCAACTCGGATATCTGCGGCTCGATTCTGACGCCACCAAACACCGCGCTTGAACGAATGTTCATATGACGTGAGTAGTTTTGAACACTATCAGCCACCTGAGCAGCAAGTTCACGCGTGGGCGTGATGACTAAAGCCCGCACATGTTGCGCGTGTGGACTGGGGCCACCAGACAACATCTGCACCATTGGCAGCGTAAAGCAAGCCGTTTTACCAGTGCCAGTTTGCGCCACCGCCATAATATCACACTGACTAAGCACCGCTGGAATAGCTTCAATTTGTATCGGTGTTGGCCTTAGGTAACCTTGTTCTGCAACGGTTTTCAAAAGCTCATCACACAAGCCTAAAGCGATAAATGACATAGGTAAAGCTTCCTTGAATTTATTGAATCATTTATAGAACGCTTGGTGGGGAATAGGTAAGGCACATGGGTCAGGATGACTCACATACCTATTAACTCATACACGTTATTTTTTCTTGCTCTGCTTTACCACATCATTATGTGGTTGGTTATTGCTAAACCGGGTTAGGCCTTTTTGATGTTTAGGTGTTGCTTGTTTCTTGCCTTTTGAAAACTCTTTATTACCAGAACGTTTAGCATGTTCTTTATGATCCTTGCCTTTTAGTTCATTTCGACTTTCATGGGGTACTAAACATTTAGGACCATTCCCAATAAGATATGGCTTACCCATTTCAATGAGTGTTTTACGCAGCAAAGGCCAATTTGCTGGATCGTGATAACGTAAAAATGCGCGGTGTAAGCGGCGATGAATTTCGCCTTTTGGCACTTCTACAACTTCACTATTATGATTGACCTTATGTATAGGGTTTTTATTGGTATGGTACATGGTAGTAGCGTTTGCCATAGGCGAAGGATAAAAATTTTGCACTTGGTCAAGCTTAAAGTCACGTTCTTTTAACCACAACGCAAGGTTTAGCATGTCTTCGTCTTTAGTCCCAGGATGCGCCGAAATAAAATAGGGAATAAGAAACTGCTCTTTACCTGCTTCCTTGGTGTATTTATCGAACATTTCTTTAAACCGGTCATAAGTACCCATGCCCGGCTTCATCATTTTGTCCAAAGGGGATTTTTCGGTATGTTCAGGGGCTATTTTTAAATAGCCGCCCACATGATGCGTTACCAACTCCCGTACGTAGTTAGGATCTTGTATCGCCAAGTCGTATCTTACGCCCGAGGCAATCAGGACTTTTTTCACGCCATCCACTTTGCGGGCTTTTTTGTATAGTTCTACGGTAGGTGTTTGGTCGGTATCTAAGTGACCACAAATGTCTGGCCAAACGCACGATAAACGTCTGCACGTTTGCTCGGCTTTAGGGCTTTGACAGCGCAGTTTATACATGTTTGCCGTTGGACCGCCAAGATCTGAAATAACTCCTGTAAAGCCTGGTACCTTATCGCGAATTTGTTCTATTTCACGAAGGATTGACTCTTCAGAGCGGCTTTGAATAATGCGCCCCTCGTGTTCGGTAATAGAGCAGAATGTGCAGCCACCAAAACATCCTCGCATAATGTTTATGGAGGTTTTAATCATTTCATACGCGGGTATTTTTGCTTTCCCATAACTGGGGTGTGGTACACGTGCGTAGGGTAAATCAAATATTGCATCCATTTCTTCGGTTTCTAACGGAAACGCAGGGGGGTTAATCCAAATGATGCGATCACCATGGCGCTGTGCAAGCGCACGAGCACAACCAGGATTAGTTTCTTGATGCAATATTCTTGAGGTATGAGCGTAATGTGTCTTCTCTGCGCGAACCACATCATAAGGAGGTAACAGTATATAGGTTTGATCCCATGGTTTACGGCGCTTGGTTTTGGACGTAAATGGCTGTACCACAATTGGCTTTGATTTTTCAGCGTCAATGGCAGCTTGTTTTTCAGCTTCTGATTGTATCGCGCATTTGTCTTCAATCATTTCATATGGACTAACAATGGCTTCAATTTTACCAATTGTATCCACGTGTGTAGAATTCACGCCTTGCCAGCCCGGCAACGGTTCTTTTCGTATAACCGCTGTGCCTCTAATATCTTGCATTTGGTCTATGGTTTCACCGGCCGCAAATCTGTGTGCCATTTCTAGCAACGGGCGCTCGGCATTACCAAACATAAGCATATCGGCTTTTGAATCAAACAACACCGAACGCTTTACTTTGTCCGACCAATAATCATAATGCGCAATGCGACGTAAACTAGCTTCTATACCGCCTATTACAACCGGCTTTTTGTAAGCTTCTTTACAGCGCTGAGTATATACCGTTACGGCACGATCGGGGCGTTTACCACCTTCATTGTTAGCGGTGTATGCGTCGTCGTGGCGAAGTTTACGTTCAGCCGTATAGCGATTGATCATCGAATCCATATTGCCAGCGGTAACGCCAAAGAATAAATTAGGTTCACCCAACTGCATAAAATCATCTTTGGAATGCCAATTAGGTTGCGAAATAATTCCTACGCGAAAGCCTTGTGCTTCAAGCGTTCTACCAATGACCGCCATACCAAAACTAGGGTGATCAATGTAGGCATCCCCAGTCACAATAATAATATCGCAACTGTCCCAGCCTAATTGGTCCATTTCTTTGCGCGACATAGGTAAAAATGGCGACGGATCAAAACAAGATGCCCAATATTTAGGATAAGAAAATAAACCGCGTTCAGCCTTCATCCTTGGCGTTTGAGTTTTTCTGGAAGCAGGCTGTATAATGGGCATAGGTTTCTCGGTTATTTCTTAAAAATCACTAATATTTGCAAAAGGGATCCTTTTGCTAGTGTTGACCGCGTATTATAACAGAGACTCATGGCTTATAGGTATTGAATTAGGGGATAACATTGCAGATGTAATGTTACTGTTTTTAAATAATGAATTTGACTGAAGAAAGGCGTTATGATGATATGTACTTATATTAGTAACACTCATTGATCTTCAAATAACGAGCTTACGTTTTGTAGCAAACGTTTGTCCACTGACAAAAAGAATAAAAATAAAAAAGGAAATGAGGATGAGAACACTTTTAAGCACTGCAAGGGTCGCACTAGTTGCAACAACATTTATATCCGCAAACTTGGCAATGGCGGTGCAAATCACTGAACAATCTCAGGACAATATTACGCCAGATGAATTACACCAAATAGCTAGTAATATTTCGGCTAAAAATATCGAACATAATATCCAAACCCTAGTCGATTTTGGCACTCGTCACACGCTCTCTGAAACCCAGTCAGAGACCCGAGGTATTGGCGCCGCCAGACGCTGGATTAAAGCGGAATTTGATAAAATATCCGCCGATTGTGGAAATTGTTTAGATGTATTTTACCAGACCGAGGTCATTTCAGGTGAAAAACGTATCCCCAATGCAACAGAAGTGGTTAGCGTTATTGCGATACAAAAAGGTACGAGTGATCCTAAGCGTTTTGTACTAATGAGCGGCGATATTGACTCAAGAGTATCTGACGTCATGGATTTTACTAGCGACTCTCCGGGGGCGAATGACAATGCCTCTGGCGTAGCAGGCACCTTAGAGGCGGCCAGAGTACTTTCAAAATATAAATTTCATGGCAGCATTGTATACGCTGCCCTTGCCGGAGAAGAACAAGGTCTTTTTGGCGGTAAAATTCTTGCGCAATATGCACAAGCAAATAATTGGCAGCTGAAAGCCGTATTAAATAATGACATGATTGGCAACATTGAAGGCGTAAATGGCGTAGTAAACAATACTACCGCCAGAATTTTCGCCGAAGGCACAAGACAAACAGAAACACAACAAGAAGCCAATCGACGAAGATTTACAGGTGGTGAAGTGGATTCCCCTAGCCGAAATTTGGCCAGATACATTGATAAAATGGCTGACCAATACATTGAAAATTTAGACACTATGGTGGTCTATCGTTTAGATAGGTTTGGACGTGGCGGCCATCATCGGCCCTTTAATGACTTGGGCTATCCTGGCGTTCGTATCATGGAAACGAATGAAAACTACAACCGACAGCATCAAGACTTACGTGAAGAGAACCAGATTCAATATGGCGATACCATTGATGGCGTAGATTTTGATTATGCCGCTAAACTTACTGGTTTAAACGCAGTATCGTTAGCCGCAATGGCTTGGGCGCCAAAACCGCCTATCAATGTGCAGATAAACGGGGCAGTACAACCTTCCACAACGCTAACATGGGATGCACTACCGGTATCAGAAAACCCACAACTAAAGGGCTACAAAATTTATTGGCGCTACACAGACGCGCCGCAATGGCAGTTCAGTCGAAATGTTGGCAACGTTGTCGAGTTCACGCTTGAAAATGTGGTCATCGATAATTTCTTTTTCGGCGTAGCCTCGGTAAGCGAAGCGGGTTTTGAAAGCCCGGTTGTATATCCTGGTGCGGCAGGGGCTTTTGGCGAATAATTTGCTGATACCTTGTAAACAGAGTCTACACGCCTGAATGAATTACCCGGGCTCAGACTCTTTTACTTCATAAATTTCTAACCAATCTGACATTTCTTGGGCACTCACATCAGTAAGTCGCTTCAACTCAGCGTCTAGGCAATCACTAGTTTCACATTTTTTAGCGCTGATGGTGCTGTAGATGCTGTTAAAAAACGCTAGCATGGTAAGTGAGCGCTGGGCTGATATGTCAAATTCTGAGTGATTTCGAATAGCAAACATAGCGGCACCTAAAATGGGAAATATAGCGGTAAATAATGAACTTGTTTTATATAGGTGTGTTAACCACAAACTATCTTCAATATCACCCAACACCTCAAACGCAAGGGCTGCTTTAATAAATAAGGCGAAAACGGTTAAGAAAAAGAGCCAATGAGTACTTTTTGAAAACTTTTGTCCAATCACCTGCATCTTGGCAGCATTCGTTAAGTGATACGAAATTTGACCCGATAACCACGCGGTAGTTAAAAAAGCAGTCGATTGTTTTAAGAAACTTGGCGTATACCGACAATGGCCAAAGCCGAGATGACGGTTAATCAGTTCTTGTTGAATGCATACCCACTGCGCGCCACTATGACTGTGTCCCATAATTTCACGATACATAAATTCGTCGCTACTGCGAATATTGAAAAAAGAAAAACATCGGCCAAATTGGTTCAAATAAATGTTCGGTCTAATTGCTTCGGCTAAACATCGGTTTTGCAGCCACTTATGATGATTGTGATGATCCGTCATATACAAAATATAAATTAGAGCCAAGGCCAAAAATTCGCAAAAAATAAGTAGTATTACCAAGGCCTTTTTGTCTTGATATGTTAAGGCGACAGCAGCAATTATAAGGGCTATTGCTGCAAAAAAATAGATTAATAAATAGGTACTTCTATGAACCGATGCAAAGCGTTTTGCGAGTGTATCGGCTCTTAAAAAATAGCCAAACCAATTATGTGCTTCGCGTAAATTTTGAGGCTGGCTACTTTGCGGTTTGTCAGCGGTATTAACGGCGTCAGCTCTTCTCATTTGCGCTTTATAAAACCTGACTTTTTTAGCGTTAGTGAGTAGCCGCTTGAAGCTATCAAAGACATTTGATCCCATCACCTTTTCTGACCACGAAAAAGGGGACTTTATTACACCTTGAAAATTAAAATCGGTAATACCATTTTCAATTTTTAGCCGTTTTTTATCGTCAACGTGGTGTTTTAAGCCACTTGTGATTAGATCTTTTTCGTTTTCATAATTTTTATTATGGTCACTCATTGTTGAGGGGTCATCATCAAGTTTAAATAGACTTCCAAATAAGACCAATCTTTCAAGCATGTGTCTTACATTATCAACTGTATAAGTCTCTACTTCTTCATGTAAGCCAAATCGCTTCGCCGGATGAATCGTTAACTGTGCTTTGTTTTCACTCTGCGTAAGCGCAATTTGAATAATAGGACGACCCGCTTCTTTGGCTAATTGTATGGTAGCATTTGTACCTGCACGATGAAGGTTAGGTGATGGTTTACTTTTGTTTTTCGTCACAACAATCAGTAAATCGATATTTTCCACAAGAAATTGTGTGCATCGATAATGGGCGGTATCTTGCGATTCAGGCGTCGTAGCATCACCATCTAACTCAATTAAGCGACATTTCGATTGGCGCTTAATTTGCTTTACTAAAGTATCTAATACTTGCCAATCTTGCTCATTTTCAGACACACTTCGCGTACTGTCTTGGAATCCTTGCTTACAGTCTTCTAGCAAGAACGGTAAAATGGCCGCATGTTCTATATTCACGCTGTCTTTGCAAGCCGTTATGACTTCGTTATTAAGACCGAATCGATCAACGCCAATGGCAAGAGAGCTCGTCAATCTTAACGTAGGCATTTCATGCTTTTTAAGATCATACAGTTTATTCGCAATATCACTTTGCTCAATAAAGGTGGCCAATTCTTCTGCAATACCGGATAGCACATTTCTTAATTGAAGCAATCCTTGCGAAGACTCTTGTTGCGTGATATTTCTTGGTCCAGCAATGCCTATTCTTAAGGTCATGGGTACTTTAGGGCTATCAATAATGTCTTGATATAAGTCTAAGCTATCTTTGTTTAGTGTTTCTATCACGGTGCGCTATCCCCGCTTCTCAAAAATACGTGAATATGAGATAAAATTATCAGCCAACCACTTTCTCCCCACTTATGTGTATAGCTGCAAACACTATATGATTAGTACACTTAGCTCTGCGTAAAAATAGAATCCATGTTTAAGCCTTCATGGCTAAGCATTTCTTTCAATTTATTTAATCCTTCTACTTGTATTTGTCTAACTCGCTCACGGGTTAAGCCTATTTCAGCACCTACACTTTCTAATGTTGCAGGCTCGTACCCCAATAAGCCAAAGCGTCTTGCTAACACCTCGCGCTGTTTGACATTAAGCGCGGCGAGCCACCCAATAATATCTGATTTCATGGTACTGTTTGCAAACTGCAATTCTGGAGAAGTGTCTGCATCATCTGCTAATAGTTCGAGCATCGCTTTGGCACTATCACCGGCTACGGGTGAATCGACAGAGCTTGTGCGTTCATTTAGTTTCAGCATACGTTGTACCGCTGAGACAGACTCGCCTGCTTCTTTAGCAATTTCTTGAACGCTGGGTTCGTGGTCTAGTTCTTGTGCAAGTTTGCGGGCAGTGCGCAAGTATAAATTCAATTCTTTGACAATATGAATAGGTAAGCGAATAGTACGTGTTTGATTCATTAATGCGCGTTCAATGGTTTGTCGTATCCACCACGTTGCATAGGTCGAGAAGCGAAATCCCCGCTCTGGGTCAAATTTTTCAACCGCCTTTATGAGTCCTAAATTACCTTCTTCTATTATGTCTAGTAATGCTAAACCGCGGTGATTATAGCGTCGGGCAATTTTAACCACTAAGCGTAAATTACTGACAATCATACGTTCACGGGATGCTTTTATACCGGCGATTGATTCGCGAGAAAACTTAACTTCTTCTTCCGCGCTTAGTAAAGGGGAGAAACCAATCTCGTTAAGATAGATTTGAGTCGCATCGAGCTGTTTCGTAATGCGCTGCTCGTTTGTGGACTGACTAACATCATTTTGCTCAGTGTCAATATTATCACAAATAATAATGTCACTACGTTCGGTTTGACGGGCCATGAAATTTATTTCCTTGTAATAGAACAAGCGTCAAAAAGTCAAACAAGCAAATCTATGGGGTGCTTAAGTAATCAAATGGATCGACTGACTTCCCCTTTTTGCGAATTTCGAAATGGAGCATGACTTCACTCGCACCCGAATTTCCCATTGTGGCTATTTGCTGTCCTTGCTTAACATACGCTTGTTCATCAACCAATATTGCTTGATTATGCGCATAAGCACTTAAATACTCATCGTTATGTTTAATTATGATTAAGTTACCATAACCTTTAAGCGCATTGCCGGCGTAGACTATTTTACCGTCGGCGGTCGCTACAATTTTTGAACCTAACCTGCCTTTGATATCTAAGCCTCGACCACCACCATCGCTGCCAACCGTTGCTATCTGTTTGTTCCCGGTAGCCGGCCATATCCAGCTAAAATCTGATATCACTTTTTTCTTATTGGCATTAATAGGCACTTTACTATCAATCTGTTGTCGCTGCCTAATACGCTTACGATCCTGTTTACCATACCCTTGCTGTGATGTAGAATCAACCACTATTTTGTGGGTTTTTTGTACAATCTTGACCGCTTGGGGCTTTTGTTGTGCGGTATTGAGTTTCGGCGCAACAAGTTGAAGGGTTTGCCCAATGTTGATGGTATAAGGCGCAGAGAGCTTATTAATCTTCGCGATATCTCGATAGTCATTGCCGCTGTAAAATGCGACCGCAAACAGAGTATCACCGGCTTGTACCTTGTAGGTATCGCCTGTGATATAGGTAAGATTTTCTTTGCTCGCAGCGGTAGTTGAAAGAGTGACAACGGGTGCTGGTCCAGTGCCGCTGCTACAAGCAGCCAGCATCAGTAAGGTTAAGCCAATAATGGCGCTATGTTGACCCCGCGTGTTCATTCTTAACGAAGCATAAAATAGGCAAGAACCGCTATTGCAACAATCGCCCAACCAATGACTTCAATATACTGTCTTAGCTTTGCTTCCATGGGCGGACCGCCATATTTCATGAAAGTAGCCACTAAAAAGAAGCGAGCGCCTCGACCCACTGCTGAGGCTATGACAAAAGGAAAGAAAGCCATTGATAATGCACCTGCACTTATGGTGAATACTTTATAAGGAATAGGCGAGAAACCCGCCAAAAAGACTACCCAAACACCATATTGTGCAAACCAATTTTCGGCGTGTAAGAGTTTGTCAGCGTATCCCCATTGCTCTATTAATGGTTGAATAAAAGAATCAAACGCATAATAACCAAGTGCATAGCCAAGCATCCCGCCAATAACAGAAGCAATGGTAGTTACCCATGCGAAGCGCCAAGCTTTGTCGGTTTGAGCTAGCACCATAGGTGCTAGCATTACATCAGGTGGGATCGGAAAAAAAGTACTTTCAGCGCAACTTAAGGCCGCTAAATACTTCTCGGCGTGACGGTGCCTTGACCACTTAAGGCTAAGATCATACAAAGAGGTAAACAGTTTCATATTATGTCCCCAGCGATTAAGGGCACAAAGTTAACGACTTCAATCACGGTTTGTTTAATTTTGCCGTTTTGTTTATCCACACACAATAATTGTTGTAAACTCTCGCCAACAGGAATCACTAACCTTCCTGCATCAGTTAGTTGTTCAATGAGCGCTTTTGGTAAATTAGCCGCAGCTGCGGTCACAATAATGGCATCAAAAGGAGATTTACTAGGCCAACCCAACCAGCCATCGCCATGCTTCATTTTAATATTATGCAAGTCGAGTTGATTAAGGCGGCGTTTGGCTTGAAACTGCAACGATTTAATACGCTCAACGCTGCATACTTGTTTGAATATACTGGCAAGTATAGCGGTTTGATACCCAGAACCTGTGCCTATTTCTAATACGTTTGCATTACGACCAATATGAGCAAGTAATAACTCAGTCATTTTGGCAACAATGTAAGGCTGCGAAATCGTTTGTCCTTGGCCAATGGGTAAGGCCGTATTTTCGTATGCTTTGTGCGCTAGGGCGGTAGGTAAAAATAACTGGCGCGGTACATTTGAAATAGTCGACAACACTAGTTCATTCGTTATGCCTTCCTTTCTAAGAGCTTGCGCTAACTGTATGCTTTTTCCAGTTGCCATATTTATGCTTCCAACCATGGTTTTATCATACTGAGCTGATAACGAGCTTCTAACATAACCGCGGCGCTGCATGAGTAAATAGCAGCGCCCCCTAAATTTGAACCATGATTAATAAGTGATGCGCCCCAGTAATGTCTATTTAAATAGCGATGCATGACTTCAATGCCTTTGGCAAATACGCCATCGTCGTTACTTAATAATATTTGCATACAGCTGATTGACTCCGTTGATTCGATTATGTTGTCTCTTGTTATTTTGCGAGCGTTTCTTCGGTTTGCCTATAACCCACTGACAGCGTGGCAATTTCTCGTAATACCGACGTGGCAAAACAACCAGATGGCAAACTAAAGCGCAGCAGCGCGCAATTATCGCTTATTTCTACGCTAAAATCTTGTGGAAATATTAATATTGGGCGTCTTTGTTGGCTAAGCTTTAAACCCGCGAGCGTTTCGCATACGAGCGCGTATTCGTCGGCTTTGAGCTGTTCAAAAGCGAGCGCTTCATGTTTGCTATCTAGTTCACCTTCGCCCCACATCGGTGCTGTAATGAGTACGTCAGCCTGTTGAATTCTACTTTGGGTTTTTTCAGCCTCTGCCTTATCATGACTGTCGTGAATGAAAAAGCTATTGCTGCCTGATAATGACAAGGCATCGCCGTTCAAGAGTTGTTGATAGCTTAATTGACTAATGCGATGACTAACAAAGTGATTAAACAACCAGCTTCTAAGGGCTGAAATAGCCATTGAATTTTTATTTCGGTTGCGAATAGCTTCACCATTGACGAGTTTTTCAGCCAGTTGTAAATTACCGCCTAACTGCACACTGCCATCTGCTTTTATCATTTCACCAAAGCGTTGATTGCCAAAGTAATTAGGCACTCCCATTTTTTCAATTAGCGCAATGCGCTCTTTTAGGGCTTGTTGGTTTAATGAATCGATATCCCTTAATAAAATTTCGAAGCGATTGGCTTTTATAGCACCTGTACGCAATTTTCGGTCGTTTAGCATAATGTCTATAATTTGCGTACCGGGTAAATCAAAATTAGCCCAATTCGGTTTAGGTTTAGGACCGTGATAAATACCGAACCATTGTGACGTTGTGGCAAATTTGTCTTTTCGCCCTGCATAACTAATTGCGCGAAGGGGTAAGTTACCAAATTTGGCTAAGGCCTCAGCCACAAACGCGGTGTTTAGGCCGGTTTTTTGAATATGTAAAAGCGTGTGTTCGCCGCTATTGCTTGGCTCAAAACTCAGCGTTTCAAATACTTTAAAATCGTCAAGCTGTTGTTTCATAGTGGCTTGAAACAACGGACCAGAATGTAAATACTGCCATGCATCGACTTGTAATTTTAGCATGTTTGCACCAATACTACCGCGTGAGCTTCTATACCTTCTTTTCTTCCCACGAAACCTAAGTTTTCGGTGGTCGTCGCTTTTACGCTAATTTGTGCTTTTTCTACGCCCAGCGTAGTGGCGATATTCGCGCGCATATTGTCAATGTAAGGCGCTAACTTAGGCACTTGCGCAGCAATCGTAATATCGGCATTAGCTAACATAAATTGCTTATTGCGCACAAGTTGGTACACCCGAGCTAATAATATTTGTGAATCGGCATTTTTATATTCGTTACTGGTGTCTGGAAAATGCTTGCCTATATCGCCAAGGGCAAGTGCGCCTAACAGAGCATCGCATAAGGCATGCAGTGCAACGTCGCCGTCAGAATGTGCCACTAAGCCTTGGGCATAATCAATTTTTTCACCACATAAGGTAATAGGGCCTTCACCACCAAATTTATGCACGTCGTAGCCGTGTCCAATTCTTATCATTTACATTATCCTAAATTTGTTCTAAGTAGATTATTTTGCGCTTTAATAAAGCAAAGATATTACGCCTGTGTTGCATCCGATAAATAGAATTCTGCTAAGCGTAAATCGCTTGGACGCGTGACTTTTATATTACTAGCTAGCCCTTCTACCAACACAACAGTTTGGCCAGAAAGTTCAATTGCCGACGCTTCATCGGTAATAGCAACACCTGCTGTCAATCCGCTTTTGATGGCTTTAATCAGCGTTTCGAATCTAAACATTTGTGGCGTTTGCGCTTGCCACAAGCAACTCCGGTCAACCGTAGACTCTATTAGGCTAGGGTTACCGTATTGAGCCCGTTTTATTGTATCCGCTACTGGAATGGCTAAAATAGCACCTACACTCGCCGTTAAGCTCAATGACGGCA
>RCMY010002064.1_pt1 | contig 18354 bp, 17 predicted proteins | sample 2041341 | NCBI WGS metagenome assembly RCMY01 (sample SAMN09708234, study PRJNA481090) | Marine sediment metagenome, whole genome shotgun sequencing project. | reverse complement strand
AAAATGACATTCTTGAACTAGAATATTTTGAAATTGCAGATGAAGCTACATTAAAAACAGTTGATTATAAAGAAAAAGATACTCAGTATAGAGCCTTTATTGCTGTATTTGTGGGTGATGTAAGATTAATTGATAATATAGCTCTAAATTAATTACCTTTGCAAACTGAAAATTGTACAATAATTTTGGCTTTATTTTTGCTAGAATAAATTGATCTAACATTAAGCGTTTTGAAGATAGAAGCATTAAAATCAAAAATACATAGAGTAACCGTAACTGGGGCCGACTTAAACTATATTGGAAGCATTACCATTGACGAAAATTTAATGGATGCGGCTAATATGATTCAAGGAGAAAAAGTGCAAGTTGTTAACGTAAATAACGGTGAAAGATTAGAAACTTACATTATTAAAGGTGAGAGAGGTAAAGGAGAAATTGTATTAAACGGACCTGCAGCCAGACGTGTTGCCAAAGGTGATATTGTTATCATAATTTCTTATGGAATAATGGACTTTGAGGAAGCTAAAACCTATGAACCTACTGTTATATTTCCTGACGAATCAACCAATACTTTATTAAGTTGAACTCATCACGAAAAAAAGTAAGAAAAACATTATTTTTAATACTCCCAATTGCCTTGGGAGTTTTTTTAGTTTGGTATTTTTTATCAAAACTAACACTAGAAGATAAGTCTGCAATTATTAATTCCTTTAAATCTGCCAATTATTGGTGGGTTTTATTGTCTTTGGTTTTAGGAGCATTAAGTCATTTATCACGAGCGTATCGCTGGCAATTCATGCTAAAACCAATGGGGTATAGCCCAAAATTTGCCAATAGCGTAATGACGGTTTTTATTGCCTATCTAGTTAACCTTGGCATACCGCGTGCTGGTGAAATTGCTAGAGCAACAGGAATTTCAAAGTACGAAAACATCCCTTTCGAAAAAGCTTTCGGTACTATTGTTGCCGAACGTATTGCAGATGCTATTGTACTACTGTTGATTATCGGATTAGCATTTTTTCTTCAAGCTGATTTACTCTCTGAATATTTATTTAAGGATAGCGATAGTGGTATTCAGAAATATTTCATAATGGGTATATTTGCTTTGTTGGCAATTGGTTTTTACTTTATTATTAAAAAATCAAAACATCCATTTTTTATCAAAATAAAAAATTTTATAAATGGTTTAATAGAGGGTGCTATTAGCATTTTTAAAATGGATAATAAATGGTCATTCATATTTCACACTCTCTTTATTTGGGCTATGTATGTATTGATGTTTTATACCGTTACTTTTGCTTTGCCAGAGACCTCTAATTTACCTTTTGAGGCAATTATTGTTGGTTTTGTGGTAGGCGGCATAAGCATGGCGGTAACCAATGGCGGATTAGGTACTTACCCAATTGCTGTAGCTAGTGTGTTAATTTTATATCATATTCCGGACAATCCTGCCAGAGCTTTTGCTTGGATTATGTGGACTGCCCAAACATTAATGGTATTGCTATTTGGTGCTTTATCTTTCTTATTTTTGCCTATTTACAATAGAAACAAAAACTAATGGAAACTTTTTACAGTAATGGGAAATTACTGCTTACTGCGGAATATCTTGTGCTAGATGGAGCCAAAGCATTGGCATTACCCACAAAATACGGTCAAAGTCTAACTGTCCAAAATATTAATGAAGATAAGCTGCTTTGGGAAAGTTATACGGACCAAAATGAGCTATGGTTACAAGTAGAATTTGACCTTCCCAGATTACGGATAATCTCAGCGACTTTTGATTCTTCTATGGATGGTGGTGGCGATTTATTAGCTGAAAAATTGCGAGAAATACTTTTGTCAGTGAAAAAATCAAACGGAAATTTTCTAACTGAAAAACAAGGATGGTATGTAAAATCTAATCTCGATTTTCCAAGAAATTGGGGATTAGGCACCTCGTCAACATTAATCAATAATATTGCTCAATGGGCTGGTGTAGATGCTTTTCAACTACAGTTTGATAATTTTAGTGGTAGCGGATATGATATTGCTTGTGCCCAAAATGATAGTCCTATCGTATATCAATTGATTGATAAAAAACCATTAGTTGAATTCATAAATTTTAATCCGAGTTTCAAAGAACAGCTCTATTATATACATCTTAATAAAAAGCAGAATAGCCGTGAAGGGATTGACTCTTATAGAAATTTTAAAGGCAATATAAATGCTTTGACAATTGAGATTTCTGAATTAACCAATCAAATTTTAAAAAGTAATTCCTTGGCGGATTTTGAAAAATTAATTGCAGAACACGAGACGATAATTTCAAAAATAATTGGACAAAAACCCGTTCAACAACGATTATTTTCAGATTATTTCGGACAAACAAAAAGCCTTGGTGCTTGGGGTGGTGATTTTATATTAGCCACAGGAAATAGAGATACTGCTAATTATTTTAAACAAAAAGGATTTGAGACCGTAATCCCATATTTTGAAATGATTCTATGAAACGAGCATGTTAAAAGTTTTATCACCTAAAGAAATGATTTATGGCGAACTGCATGTGTCCATTAAAAAACAATTAAAATAAACACATGAAACAAAAAATAATAATTATTGGTGGTGGAGCAGCAGGTTTTTTTGCAGCGATTACTTGTGCAGAAAGAAATCCAGATGCGGAAATAATTATTTTAGAACGCGGTAAAGAAGTACTTCAAAAAGTAAAAATCTCTGGTGGAGGACGATGTAATGTTACTCATGCTTGTTTTGATCCCAAAGAACTGTGTGAGTTTTATCCAAGAGGACGAAAAGAACTATTAGGGCCCTTTCATCAATTTATGACTGGCGATACAATGCAATGGTTTGAAGACCGTGGCGTTGAATTAAAAATAGAAGCTGATAATCGTGTTTTTCCTATTTCTAACTCATCTCAAAGTATTATTGATGTATTAATAAATGCAACGGTAAAATTGGGATTAAAGGTAAAATTAAACCATCGCGTTGAAACTTTTGAAAAGATTCAAGATCAATGGAACATTACCACAAGTCAGGGTGATTTTATCGCTGATAAATTATTAATTGCTTCGGGTAGCAACACCAAAATTTGGAGCTTACTCAAAAAACTCGGTCATACAATTGTGCAACCAGTTCCATCATTATTTACCTTTAAAATAAATGACAAACGTCTCAAAGAAATTCCAGGTATTTCTGTGACAAATGCAACGGTATCAATCGTGAATTCTTCCTATGAAACAGTTGGACCATTATTAATTACCCATTGGGGAATGAGCGGGCCAGCCGTTTTAAAACTTTCTGCTTTTGGAGCTCGATTTTTAGCCAAGAAAGATTATCAATATAATATTCAGGTAAATTGGCTGTCAAAACCAACTCAACAAATATTTGACAATTTAAAAACGATTAGAAAAGACAATCAAAAAAAACAAGTAATCTTAAAATCTGTATTTCAAGAAATACCAAAACGACTTTGGGAAAACCTTGTGTTAGCTTCTGAGATTAAAAGCGAATCTAAATGGGCAGATATGTCCAACAAACAACTAGAAAGCTTATCCAATCAATTAACCAATGGAATTTTTAATGCCAATGGAAAATCTACTTTTAAAGAGGAATTTGTAACCGCAGGCGGGATTAACTTAAAAGAGGTTAACTTTAAACGTTTTGAAAGTAAATTGCATAACAATCTATTTTTTGCAGGTGAAGTGTTAAATATTGACGCTGTGACAGGTGGATTTAACTTCCAAAATGCGTGGACTGGCGGATATATTGTTGGGAATGTGATGGCAGAAAATTAAATTCTGTAACGCAACCCATAACTACCAAATGTATCTATTAACAAACGGGTTACATATTATGAATACGAAACTAAAGATATCTGTGATAATCTTAAGCTTCATTGGATTAATAACTATAAGTTGTAATTCTGAAGAAAGTACTGGTTCGGATTTGGTTAAGCTTAATTTTGAGCAAAAATATCAAACCAATGAATTAACCATAAAGTTTCATTCCGTTTTATCCGATTCAAGATGCCCCATTGGTTTAATTTGTTTTTGGGAAGGAAACGCTGAGGTTCAATTTAGTTATATCAACAATGAAGGTAATGGATCTGATTTTATTTTAAATACACATTCTGGTTTTAGAACTGATACATTAATAAATGGATACCGAATCAAATTAGTTAAAGTGCTCCCATATCCAGAAAAAGATGTGATAATCGATAAAGATGATTATATGGTTGAATTAGATATAAATAAAGAATAAATTAAGTAATAATATATCTAATCTGACAATAAATATTACTACTTAAGATTTTTTGACTGTCTCTTTTTAAGCATAGGTTCCTTCGCAGAAAAACTTCAAATCTAACGAGAATCATCTTTTCAATTAATTGTGAAACATAATTTATATTTTTGAATAAATTAAACTTTTAAATGTACCTTTTCGATATTATTATTGACCAAAATAAAAACCTATTACCCAAAGATGGTACCGTAAACTATTATGGTAGGTTATTAAATCAACAAGAAGCAACAGATTACTACAATAGTTTATTAAAAAATATTGAATGGAAAAATGATGTCGCCATAATTTTTGGCAAACGCATAGAAACCAAACGCAAAGTGGCTTGGTATGCCGAAAAGCCGTTTGAATATACCTATTCTAACAACACTAAATTGGCATTACCCTGGACAAAAGAACTTCTTGAGTTAAAAAAATTAGTAGAGCAAAAGACAGACGAAACTTTTAATTCTTGTCTGCTAAATCTATACAGCAACGGTTCAGAAGGGATGGCTTGGCATAGTGATGGTGAAAAAGATTTAAAAAAGAATGGAGCAATTGCTTCACTAAGTTTTGGGGCAGAACGCAAGTTTGCATTTAAACACAAACAAACCAAAGAGGTAGTCTCGTTAGTATTAGAACATGGAAGTTTGTTGGTGATGAAAGATGAAACACAAACACATTGGCTACACAGATTACCACCCACCAAAAAGATTTTTACACCGAGGGTAAATTTAACTTTTAGAACTATTGAAGACCGAAGTTAGGAGACCGAAGATGGAAGTTAAAAAAGGTGCGAAATGTAAAAATTCATTGCTCCTCACTATATAGCAACTTCTGCCCTATGCGGTTTCAGTGTATCACGATAGATAATCATATCTTTTTCATCAACCACAATAAATGCAATAGCTAGATAATCGGAAAGAGCAGTGACATCGACCTCATGATAAATTAACTTTTCTTTTACCACAAATTCCTTTAAATGTATTGCATGATGATTGGCAGTTGGTAAAGCTTCAGGACCTCTGAAATCCCAAATAAGTTTTATTTTTCTGTTCAACATTAACGTTTTAAGGTGCAAAAATAACCATTATTCTTTCTGCAGTTCATGAATTTTTCCGCCAAAATCAAGAATCATGGAGTTATTAACTAAATTAAAACTAAATTTAATACCCATGGAGTCATAAGTAAAAGTATCTTTTTCGGCAGCAATTAATTTAAAAATTGGTTGACCTGTAGCTTGTGCAAATAATGTATTTCCTTCTTTGGTAAACGTTACTTTTGCAGGAAAAGTTGAACCACTATAAATACCTAAATATACATCCAACTCTTCACTTGTTAATTCGATTTTAGACTTGCTTTCAAGGCTTGGGTCATTGCTAAAATAAGTTTCTAGAAGAGACACGAATATTGTCATTGTTTCCGTATTCAAAACATTAAATGAAAAGGCTATTGAAACATTTTTGCTCGGTATATAGGCAGCCATAGATCGAAAACCATCAATTCCTCCATCATGTCCATATACTTCTAATCCTTTAAAAAGCAGTTGAGACATACCCATTCCCATATTTTCTTTAATAGATTTCATTTGTTCTAAAGCGTCGTTTGAAACTAATTTTCCTGAAAATAAGTTATCATAAAAAATATTTAGCTCTCTTGGTGTTGACACAATTGCTCCTGCTCCCATAGGGCCAGTTAAATTAGTTTCTAAAGTAATTGGCTTCCAATCTGAATCTTCTTGATAATAAGATATTGCCTCATTTTCATTGAGGTTTATTTCTTTACCATACAGCGTCCTGGTTAATTGAAGTGGTTCAATAATTCTAGTTTCTAATATTTCTGAAAAGGTTTTATTATCTATATCTTCAGCTATGTAAGAAAGTAAAATATAATTTGTATTTGAATAGGATGTTTTTGCATCAGGTTCAAAATCTACACCATTCTCTATAAACTTTACAAGCATTTCTTTTCTATTTCTAGGCTTACTTATCCAATTTATAAAACCTTCTTCATTAGTTATATTATATAAGCCACTTCTATGGTATAAAAGGTTTTTTATTGTTATTTTTTCTGCATTTTTAATCTTTGGGAAGAAGCTGCTTAACGTTGTGTTGAGACTTAATTTCTTCTCATCAATCAACTGCATTATAATTGTTGCTGTAAATGTTTTGGTGATAGAGCCTATTCTATATTTAGTAAGTTCACCGGCTTTTGTTTTCAAATCAAGATTAGAAAAACCTATCGATTTCTGATATATCTCTTTCCCGTCTTTAAAAATGGAAACTGTTCCCATTCCCATTTTATTTTCTTCAATACTGTTGAATAAACTATCAAGTTTGTTGTTATTATTTGTTTGAGACTGTAAGAAAAAACTTATTAAGAGTACTACAATGGTAATGTACTTTGACATAAATTATTTTTTTGTCCAAGTTAAAACAATAATTCCTAACCTACCAATTAAAAAAATAGCCGAGCCGAAAACAGGAGTTAAGAGGCCATTCTGAAGTCCACCTGCTATAACTCCAGCCGAAATTTCATTTGCCATTTGAATAGATTCAAATGTCCCAATTAGACCAACCATCAAGGTAAAAAAGCCCCAAACTAATGCAAATAAAGAAATTGAACTATTTACCAATGAATTCGTTGAGATTAGCAACAAAGCTATTCCTATAAGTAGAACCTATAAAAATGAGGTTTTAAAAAAGTTAGAGAGCCATTAAGCTGACATTGAGCATCGTAATTTAAAAATTTGTGTACGTATTTTGAAAACCGAATTACTATACATTTACCCATGTTATTTTCAAAAATAAAAAACTCAGCGGTACTTATTGCCGTTGTTGGTATCGTGTTATTTTCTGCAAAAGCCATAATGGTGAAATTGGCATATCAATACAATGTGAGTTCTCTTCATTTACTATTGTTCAGGATGCTTTTTTCACTTCCTTTTTATTTAATAATTTTATACTTTTTAAAACCATTAACACCACAAACAGTCAAAAAAGAGGATTATCTGTGGCTTGTTTTTTTTGGTTTCATAGGCTACTATTTGGCAAGCTATTTCGACTTTTTAGGCTTGCAGTATATCAAGGCAAGTTTAGAAAGGATTATCCTTTTTATTTACCCGACCTTAGTTCTACTTATAGGAAGAATCTTCCTAAAGACAAAAATATCCATCAAACAGATTATCGCTATATTAATTACCTATGTTGGTGTTGTTATCACTTTTAGTGGAGAGCTACAATACAAGGGAGAACATATTTTACTTGGTGGATTCCTAATCTTTTTAAGTGCTTTAACCTATGCTTCGTACCTTGTGGGTAGCGGATGGCTAATCCCTAAATTTGGAGTCTTAAGATTTACTTCTTACGCTATGATCGTGTCTTCAATTTGTGTAATATTTCATTATCTCATTGTGGATAGAACAAACATTTTTGAATACGCTTATCAAGTTTATGTATTGGGATTTATGATGGCGGTATTATCAACTTTAATTCCTTCGTTTTTAGTTTCATTAGCTATCAAAAAATTGGGAGCTTCTAACTTTTCAATTATAGGAAGTATTGGGCCTATTTCAACCATTATTTTGGCGTATATATTTCTTGATGAAAGATTAACTTTATTACAATTATTAGGAGCAGTAATTGTAATTATTGGTATTACCTTTGTTTCTTTGAATAAATCCAAAAAAACTAAAAAACTTATTCCCTAACAATTATCTTTGTAAAAAATCTCAATTTTGGAATTAAACGACCTTATTTACGAATCAACTAAGTCAAAAACATTAGAAGATGGTTCTTTCACTTGGAAATCACCTAGTAATATAGCCCTAGTAAAATATTGGGGAAAGCGTAAAGATCAGATACCAGAAAATTCTTCTATTAGTTTTACCTTAGATAATTGCTTTACAGAAACTACTTTAGAGTTTAGAAAAAGAGAGAGTCCTATGAAAATTAAGGAAGATGTTGGCTTTCTAAATGCTACAGTTAAAAGTAGTTTTTCTAAACACGAAATTTTTTTAGACGGCAAAAGGAAACCTGAATTTGACGAAAAAATTGGTGTTTTTTTAATGAGAATTGGCAAGCATGTTTCATTTATTTTAGATTACGATTTTGTAATTAAAACACACAATTCTTTTCCACACAGTAGCGGTATTGCTTCTTCTGCAAGTGGCATGTCGGCGTTAGCTTTATGTATTATGAGTATAGAAAAAGCTTTAAATCCGGCTATTTCAGACGAATTATTTTACAAAAAAGCTTCCTTTTTAGCACGTTTAGGCTCAGGTAGTGCGGCACGAAGCATTGAAGGACCACTTGTGGTTTGGGGTAAACATGATAAATTTGAAGGTAGTTCTGATTTGTTCGGAGTTAAATTTTCAGAATCTGTTCATGAAAATTTTAAAAATTACCAAGACACTATTTTATTGGTTGATAAAGGCGAAAAACAAGTATCAAGTACGGTTGGTCACAACTTAATGAATAATCATCCTTTTGCTCAACAAAGGTTTATTCAAGCCAATGAGAATTTGATAAAAATTTCAGAAGCCATTTCATCTGGCGATCTAAAATCATTCATCAGTATCGTTGAAAGTGAGGCACTTACCCTTCATTCTATGATGATGACCAGCCATCCCTATTTTATTTTAATGAAGCCCAACACTTTAGAAATAATTAATAAAATATGGGAGTTCAGAGCTAAAACAAATTCAAACATTTGTTTTACGTTAGATGCTGGTGCTAATGTTCATGTACTATTTCCAGAAAAGGAAAAAAATATTGTCAACCAATTTATTGTGAGTGAATTACTTCAATTTTGTCAAAATAATCATTATATTAGCGACAGGGTTGGCTTTGGAGCTAAGCAAATCCACTAATATATTTAACTTTTATGTCAGCTCAAAAGATAAAATGATTAACCTGATTTCGTGCAGATAAAAGTAAAGACATAATAAATTTAGACTAAAGAAACAAAATTCAATATAACTTAGGTCAGTATTAAACTGGGTATAGGTTCTTGTTACCTAATATTAATTAAAATCTTTAGTCATGAAAAATTTAACTACATTTTTTTGCCTCGTTGCAATACTGATTTCAAGTACATTATTTGCACAAAAAGACACCATTTGGTATGATGCCAATTGGGGAGAAACAGAACGTGCCCATGCTTCTTATTTTAGACCTGCTCCAGAGAAAAAAGGTAACGGTTTTTGGTGGGAGGACTATTATATTGATGGAACTATACAAATGGAAGCCTTATCCTTAAAAGAAAATGAAGAATTACTAGACGGAAAAGTTACTTGGTATTATCCTGATGGGAAAGTGATGCAAACCGTTCATTATAAAGTAAATGTACCACATGGATTACGTAAAAATTATTTTGAAAGTGGTCCTTTAAGCAGCGAATACTCGTATATAGATGGTAAGATTGATGGTGAATATGTAGCCTATCACGAAAATGCACAAAAATCTGAAGCTGGAAAGTATAAAGCTGGAAATAGAATAGGCGATTGGAAAGAATTTTATAAAAACGGTAAATTAAAAGCTGAGGGTAAATATGCCAATGGTAAAAAAACAGGAACTTGGCAAATTTATTATTACAATGGGGTTGTGGAAGATTAAACCATAATAAAGACTTAATTATTTCGTTTATACATAAGGTAATTCTGTACTTTTGTTAAAGCTATTTTTACCAAGAATACACAAATTTTAGCCTATTGGTTATAGTATGATTATTACTATTTTTATAACAAAAATGTTCAAATTCATATACTCCACGCTTATTATAAAATATGAATTTGATTTACAAATAAAATCTATAGTTGTAATAGTATTATAAGTTTGTATTATATTTGCACAAAATTTGTTATGAATTTCAACCAAAATTAATGAAATGTTCATTAATAAAATAGCAAATAAATCTTTATGTTAAGTTGGATTTTCCAACTGACCATAAAAAATAATTATTATTAGCTGATGAAAGGACCTTTATTTTATGCTAAAATTTTACTATTCGGAGAGTACGGAATTATAAAAGATTCTAAAGGTTTAGCCATACCCTATAATTATTTTCAGGGCGCTTTAAAAGCTTCAGCTAATTTAACCGAAGCTGCAAAGAAGTCTAATACTAATTTAAGAAAATTTTATCAGTATTTATCGAGTCTGGATAGTAGTATTGCACATTTTAGATTAGAGGAAATGAAACGCCATATTGATAATGGTATGTATTTCGATTCTAGCATACCACAAGGATATGGTGTTGGTAGTTCTGGTGCTTTAGTCGCTGCTATATACGATAAATATGCTGATGATAAAATTACCGTTTTAGAAAATTTAACTAGAGATAAGTTATTAAAACTAAAAGGTATATTTTCTTCTATGGAGTCTTTCTTTCATGGTCAAAGTTCTGGTTTAGATCCATTAAACAGTTACTTAAGTTTACCTATTTTAATCAACTCTAAAGATAATTTAGAAGCTACGGGAATTCCATCGCAAAAAGAAGGTAAGGGAGCCGTATTTTTATTAGATTCTGAACAAATTGGTGAAACCGAACCTATGGTTAGCCTTTTTATGAATAAAATGAAAAACGAAGGTTTTAGAAGAATGATTAGTGAAGATTTTGCAAAATATACTGATGCTTGTATTGACGATTTTTTACATGGCAATGCGAAATCACTTTTTGGAAATGTAAAACAACTCTCAAAAGTAGTATTAGCAAATTTTAAACCTATGATTCCGAAGGCATTTCATAAGCTTTGGCAACAAGGTATTGATACCAATGCTTACTATTTAAAATTGTGTGGTTCTGGTGGAGGTGGTTATATTCTTGGATTTACACCAGATTATGTAAAGGCTCAAGAAATTCTAAAAAACTACAAATTAGAACTAGTTTACAGATTTTAATCATGGCTCATGGACTTACTTAAAGCCGCCGAAGAAAACACACCAAAAAAACCAAAAAAATATCCTTTTTATTTTAAATTTTTTAGCTTACTTTCAGTTGTAAGAGGATATAATATTGTAATTATTGTAATTGCTCAATATTTAGCTTCTCTCTTTATTTTTGCTCCAGAAAAGTCGTTACGTGGTGTTTTACTCGATTTAGATTTGTATTTAATTGTTTTGGCCACAATTTGTGTTATTGCTTCTGGATACATTATCAATAACTTTTATGATGTTGATAAAGATAAAATTAACAAACCCCAAAAAACAAAATTAGATAGTATTGTAAATCAAAAAACAAAATTATACATTTACTTTACGCTCAATTTTTTAGGTTTTATTTTTGCTTTTTTAGTTTCCTGGAAAGCTGCTCTATTTTTTTCAGTTTATATTTTTCTAATATGGTTGTATTCGCATAAATTGAGGCATTATCCGTTAATAAAATTATTTTCTGCAGCTATTTTAGCTTTACTTCCATTTTTTGTCATTTTTGTATATTATAGAAATTTTTCTACTATAATTTTTACCCATGCTTCTTTTCTATTTTTTATTCTATTGATAAGAGAGCTTATAAAAGATTTAGAAACACTACAAGGAGACATTGTTACAAATTACATGACATTACCTATAAAATATGGTGAAAGGTTTACCAAAATGTTGATTACGCTTATCGTTTTCTTATCAATACCGCCAATCTATTTTTTGCTTCGGTATCCAGAAATAGGTTTGATGAAGTATTATTTTTATTTTTCTGCATTCGTATTGTTGGTTTTTCTAATCTTGTTATGGCAATCAAATACCAAAAAGAATTACATGATATTACATACAATACTTAAGTTATTAATTATTGCTGGCGTGTTTAGTTTGGCATTTATCGACACATCTGTAATTTTAAAACGTCTGTTGTAAATATTCTTAATTATCTATTGATAATAACTCTTACAAATAAAGTATCTTTGCATAAAATTTATAAAAATAATGGCAAAACAAAACTCGTCGAGAGGACGACAAGCCAAAGCGTCTTCTTCAAATTCAGATTCAAAAAAGAAATCTACTACAGTTAAAAAATCTTTCGATAAAAGTAAAAATTTTGGGGCTAAAAGTAAGCCAAATCCATACAGAAAGGACATCCGAAAAGACACCCCAAAACAGCGTTTAGAAGAACCTACTGAAATTAGGTTGAACAAATATATTGCTAACTCGGGTATTTGCTCTCGTAGAGAGGCAGATGTATTTATAAAAGCAGGTAGTGCAACAGTTAACGGAAAAGTAATTACAGAAATGGGCTATAAAGTAAAACCAACTGATACTGTCCGCTTTGATGATTCTCTTATAAATCCCGAACCAAAACGCTACGTTTTACTCAATAAGCCAAAAAATTATATTACTACAATGGAAGATGAGCGTGGCAGACATACTGTCATGGAATTGGTTAGTAGAGCTACAAAAGAACGTATTTATCCCGTTGGACGGTTAGATAGAAATACTACTGGTTTATTATTATTTACCAATGATGGTGAAATGGCTAAAAAACTTACACATCCTAAACACAATGTGAAAAAACTGTATCACGCCTCATTAGATAAAAAACTAACATTAAGTGATTTACAAAAAATATCTGAAAATTTTGTCTTAGATGGTAAAATGGTTTTTGTAGATGCTATTTCATATATAGAGAATGAATCAAAAACGGAAATAGGTATAGAGATTCACTCTGGTAGAAACCGTATTGTTAGAAAAATATTTGAGCATTTTGGCTATAAAGTGATTAAATTAGACCGAGTTATTTTTGCAGGAATGACCAAGAAAAACTTACCAAGAGGACATTGGAGACACTTAACACAACAAGAAGTTAATAATTTGAAAATGCTATAGCTAACCTAGGTTAACGGTTATTAGATTAAAAATACAAGATTAAGTGAAATATTACATCATTGCAGGAGAAGCCTCAGGCGATTTACACGCTTCAAACCTTATGAAAGCATTGCAAAAAAAAGATGCAAATGCAGAGTTTAGGTTCTGGGGTGGCGATTTGATGCAAGCCGTTGGTGGTGAGTTGGTAATCCATTATAAAGATAGAGCCATTATGGGTTTTGCCGAAGTAATTACCAATCTTCGTAAAGTTTTAGGTTTTATTTCGTTATGTAAAAAGGATATTGCTAAATACCAACCAGACTGTATTATTTTTGTTGATAATTCTGGATTTAATCTGCGTATTGCAAAATGGGCCAAGAAAGAAGGTTTTAACACCAACTACTATATTTCACCTCAAGTTTGGGCATCTAGAGCAAGTCGTGTTAATGCGATAAAACGCGATATTGATGCAATGTATGTAATCTTACCTTTTGAGGAAGCATTTTATAAAAAATATAATTATAAAGTTAATTTTGTAGGTCATCCTTTAATTGATGCTATAGCAGATAGGAATCAAGTTAGTGAAAAGGCCTTTAGAAAGACACATAATTTAAACGATAAACCAATAATTGCATTATTACCAGGAAGTCGAAAGCAAGAAATTAAAAAAATGCTTTCAGTTATGCTTAAAATGGTTGATAGATTTAAAGATTATCAATTTGTTATTGCAGGAGCTCCAAGTCAAGATTTTAGTTTTTATAAGACCTTTATTAACGATGCTGACATCAAATTTATTGATAATAAAACCTACAACTTGTTATCCGTTTCTTATGCAGCTTTGGTAACTTCGGGTACGGCAACATTAGAAACCGCATTATTTAAAGTACCACAAGTGGTGTGCTATAAGGCCGGTAATTTATCCTACCAAATAGCGAAACGAATTATTACTTTAAAATTTATTTCGCTTGTCAATTTAATTATGGATCGTGAAGTAGTAACTGAACTCATCCAGAATGACTTTAACTTGAAAAGGTTAGAAAAAGAACTCGCTAAAATTTTAGACGCCAAACACAGAGAACAACTTTTTTTAGACTATTTTGAACTGGAAAAAAAATTAGGTGGAAAAGGGGCAAATAATAAAGCAGCAGAGCTTATTTTTAATGAGTTAGTTAGAGAATGAGGCAAGCAATGCTTTTAATTTGTTAACTTTTAAACAAAATTTACTACGCCACCAAATACTTCCTTCTAAAAATAACTACCAAAATAATCATTCGTAAAAACATCCAAACGGCGAAAGCTATCCATATGGCATGAAGTTTTAACCCAAAATAATCACCAATTAACAACACCGGAATAAATCCTAAAAAAGTAGCAATTAGCAATGTATTTCTTAAAGTTACGGCCTCTGCCAAGCCTTTAAACATTCCATCAAACACAAAGGCAATAGCATTTAACGGTTGCATTAAAAGTACTATCCAAAAAACGGAATAAAAAGCCTCTAAAACTTCACTATCATTACTAAAAGCATGTCCTATGGGGACATAGAAAATAAAACAAGTAATCGCTAAAATAAAAGCAATGATAATGGCATACTTACTTAAATCTACACTTAAATTCCATAGATTTTTATAATCTTTTTCGCCCAAAAGCCTTCCAGAAACAATATTGCCAACACTTGCATAACCATCAATAAAAAAAGAAAAGAATAACCATATTTGAAAAGCAATAGTTTGGGCAGCTATATAATTATTACCATAAGCAGTAGCATAAGAATTGGCAAAATAAATGGCAATATTTAACGATAATGCTCTACCAAATAAATTTAAACTTATCAATAATAACCTCCTAATTTCGATATTGAACGGTAATTGAAATTTTAGACTGAAAGGTGTTTTTTTTATGAATAAAATTAATGCCATTATTGCCATTACAGCTTGTGCTATTACACTAGCATAAGCTGCACCTTCAATATGCATAGCAGGAATAAATCCATCAATACCAAATACTAAAATGAAATCTAATGCAATATTCAATAGCATTCCTGTGATACTGATAATCATTGGCCAAAAAGTATTTTGCAAGCCTCTAAACACACCAAATATGGAGAAAACAAATAGAATTAATGGTAATCCTACGGCTCTAATTTTATAGTAAGAAACAGTATAATTTAAAATGAGTCCTTCAGCATTATACAATCTAAAAATAAACTCGACCAAGCCTATTGTTATAAAATATAGCAACGCACTTAAACCCACATTAATTACTATAATTTGTGCTGGTAATGATTGTATTTCATCCAATCTTTTAGCACCAAAATATTGGGCTATTATTGCAGAAATGGCAGAGCGGGTCTGTGCTAAAATCCAAATTAAAGCAGATAAAAAAGAACCTGCAATACCAACGGCGGCTAACGCTTCTGTGGCATTAAGATCAATATTACCAACAATTGCAGTGTCTGTAATAGACAGTAATGGTTCTGCAATACCTGCAATTAAAGCAGGCAATGCTAATTTATTAATATATTTAAAGGTTACTTTTGGATTGGATTGCACTTTATTAAATCAATTTAAATAATGCGAAGTTCGGAAAATAATTATCAAAAAAGGTAATAGGAAAAAGGAATTACTAATTCGATTTATAAATGGGAAAAGCCCCAAATGACATGAGATGCAAATGAGGCTTTTAATTAAATAACTCTAAATTTAATTTCTTTTAATAGTAAATTGACTATTAGCAATTTTTTGTAGTATTGGGTGATTAATTATATCAAATATAGTTCAGAAAAATCATAAATCAACACAAATTAAACATAGGCATCATTTTTCTTAACAAATGGTATGGTTTTGACAATAAATGGTAAATTGGGTTCTCGTTATAAATTATAAATAATTGAAAATTTTAAAATATATACCTACACAGCTTGTCATTTTATTGATTATTGGTATTATGTTGGGGTACTATTTTAACATAAACCATATACAAGTAGTTTCACTTTTAATAATTTCGATGTTATGGCTATCATTATCTTATATTCTCTCTAAAAAGCAAAGGTTTCAAAACTATTACTTTACACTCAGCACCTATATTGTTTTTTTATTTATTGGAATGGCTTCAATTACCTTTAAAAACCCTCAATTTAAAGAAAATAATTATAGCAACTTTCTATCAGAAAGCTTTAATGAAACGGTGCTCGTAATAAATGATATTTTAAAACCCAATAACTATTACAACAATTATATTGCATCCGTTGTTTTTATAAATAATAATCAATCACAAGGAAAAATTAAGCTCAATATTCTAAAAGATTCAACAAAAAAAGCACTTTCTATTGACGATAAAATCTTCGTTTTTGATGATTTTCAGGAAATAAATAAGCCATTAAATCCTTATCAATTTAATTATAAAAATTATCTAGCAAGGCAACAGGTTCAACATCAAATTACACTTTATGATAATGCATATTTATCTTTAAACAATGGTAAAACTTCCTTAAGAGGGTTGGCTCATTCTTTTAGGCAAAAAATAAACCTATCATTACAAAAACAAGGTTTTAAAGGCAACGAGTTAGCTATAATAAATGCATTGTTATTAGGTCAACGACAAGAAATATCAAAAGAGATTATTGAAAATTATCAAAACGCAGGAGCCATACATATTTTGGCAGTTTCTGGTTTGCATGTGGGGATAATTTTATTAATGCTCAACTTTCTTTTTAAACCTTTAGAGAAGCTCAAAAAGGGAAAGATTGTCAAGCTGGTTATTGTAGTGTTATTTTTATGGATGTTTGCTTTTATCGCGGGATTATCTGCTTCGGTAATTAGGGCCGTTACTATGTTTACCGCAGTTGCAATAGCTCTAGTAACAAAAAAGGAAATTAGCACTTATAACACATTAGTTATTTCAATATTTTTCTTGTTATTGTTTAATCCTTATTACCTTTTTGAAGTTGGATTTCAACTTAGTTATTTGGCAGTATTTTTCATTGTTTGGCTACAACCTCAACTCTATAATTTATGGAAACCGAAATATAAGGTTATAGATTATCCGTGGCAGCTATTTACTGTTTCTGTGGCGGCACAACTGGGTGTTTTACCGTTGAGTTTGTACTACTTTCATCAATTTCCAGGACTGTTTTTTATCGCAAATCTATTAATTATTCCATTTTTAGGATTTATTTTAGGAATTGGCATATTAATTATTTTCCTTTCACTTATTGATATGTTGCCACAATTTATTGCTAATTTCTATGAGATTGTTATTTACACCTTAAATACTGCCGTGGGTTGGATTGGTAAACAGGAGTCTTTCTTGTTTCAGAACATTTCTTTTACCATTATTTCCACTATTTTTAGTTATTTTATAATTATTACTTTTTTTAAATGGTTTGAAAGCAAAAACAAATCGGCACTAAAATATGTTTTGATAGCTATTATTCTATTTCAGTCAAATTTAATCTTTGAAAAATATCAAACAAACTCTTCCTCTGAGTTTGTAATTTTTAATAAATCCAGACATTCAATTCTTGCAAAAAAAAGTGGTAAAAAAATGAATATTGACCATAATTTAGACAGTATCGCAAATATTATTATTATTAAAGATTATATTATTGGTACACGTTCTAAAGTTAATATTACTGAAAATCACATTAAAAACGCTTATCAATTAGGCTCTGAAAAACTAATTGTTATTGACAGTTTTGGCATTTACAATAACTTGAAATTTAAACCAGAATTAATTTGGTTAAGAAACTCTCCAAACATTAATTTACAACGTTTAATCGACATAACACAACCCAGAAAGATAATTGCTGATGCGTCCAATTACAAAAGCCTTATAAAACATTGGCAAAAAACCAGTAAAAACAACAATATTCACTTCCATTATACCGTTAAAGATGGTGCGTTTATTAAGAAGTTATAAGATTTAACCTCTTTTAATTTTAACTATATTTGCGTTTTTTAAAAAACAAAAAATTATACATGAAAATTATTGTCCCTATGGCAGGTATAGGTTCACGCCTAAGACCGCACACACTAACTATTCCCAAACCTTTAACATTAATAGCTGGAAAACCCATCGTACAGAGATTGGTTGAAGATATTGCGGCGGTCTTAAAGCAAAATGTAGAAGAAATTGCTTTTATTATTGGTCCTACTTTTCCTTCAGATACTGAAAATAAATTACTTGCTATTGCAAAGGATTTAGGTGCAAAGGGTGTTGTAACAGTTCAAGAAACAGCTTTAGGTACTGCTCATGCCATTCAATGTGCTAAAGAATCTTTAAATGGTCCTTG